>Ga0210040_10000092_pt1 | contig 188144 bp, 151 predicted proteins | sample CryGeyCG12114_NA_FD_185462 | JGI IMG/M metagenome (GOLD analysis project Ga0210040, IMG submission 185462) | Groundwater microbial communities from aquifer - Crystal Geyser CG19_WC_8/21/14_NA (SPAdes) (version 2) | ecosystem: Environmental > Aquatic > Deep subsurface > Groundwater | place...
GCGCCCGGCGCGCGGGCCGCTCGTCATCGGCGGGGTCCAGCGCCAGCGGAGCGCGCCGCTCGCGCTTCTTCGGCCGGCGGGGCAGGTCCTCCGCCTCCTCGCTCTCGTCCTGCTCGGCGCGCGGCGCCCTCACCCGCCGCAACGAGGCAGGCAGGGCCATCAGCTGCCCCCAGTCCACCGCGAACACCTTGCCCGCCAGCAGCACCCCGCCCGCCAGGCACAGAACCGCCGCGCCCAGCACGAACCAGCCCTGCGCCTGCACAGGCAGCAGGGCGTCGAGCGCCTTGATCCCGCCCGCGCCCAGCAGCCCGGCCAGCCCCCCGGTGGAGGCGGGCAGCCCGCCCAGATCCTCGAAGGCCAGCGTCAGCACCGTCGCCAGCAGCACCATCGCCACCAGCAGCAGGCCCATCGTGCGCCACCAGCGATGGCCATGCGGAGTCTCCTCCTGCTCCGCGTCGCGCCACAGTTTGCGCGCAAAGGCATAGAGCAGCGGCAGCAGCAGCGCCGCCACCAGCCCGAACCCGGTCAGCGCCGCATCGGCCGCATAGGCCCCCGGCACGCCCATCCAGTTCTGCGCGCGCCCCTCGGCTGCGGCGGTGGAGAAGGACGGGTCGGTCTGGTGGTAGGAGACGAGCGCCAGCGCGAGGAAGGCCATCGCCGCGAACAGCAGCGCCGCGCCGGCCAGCTGCCCGGCGCGCGCCATCGAGCGGCGGAACGCGGCGCGCCAGTCTACGGGCGGCTGGCGGGTCATCGCCCGAGTGGCCATCGTCGTTCCCCTTTCGTGCAGATCATCGCGGATGCGCCGCGGCGCGTCAAGAATTGCGCCCTCGCTCGCCGGTGGAGAGCCCGTCGATGGCCGCCCAACGCCGCCAATCCAGCCGCCGCGCCAGCCCCGCATCCATCCCGCCGAGCGCGATCACCGTCATCCGCGCCCGCCGCGCCAGCAGCCGGAACCGCACCGGCCCCAGCACCCGCGCCCCCGGATGCGACCGCGTCGGGAAGACGGGCGAGAGCATCACCGCATCGGCCCCCATCAGGTTTGCCCGGGCAACCTCGCGCAGATCGTGCGCCGTGGCGATGGTGAGCAGCCCGGCCCGGCGCGGCCCCAGCATCAGCGGCGCCCCGTAGAGGCCGTCCGCCCCCCATTCCAGCGCGGTAAGCGCGCTGTCGGCGAGGATCGCGAGGTGCCCTCGCGCACGGCAGATCCGGCGCAAGGTCCGGAAGCGCGCCAGTCGCTCCCCCGACGGCAGGTGATAGTGGCGGAACACGAACCCCGACCCGCTGGGCAGCGCGGCCAGCGCCGCCTCCAGCCCTGCATCGTTGCGCTCGTCGGAAAGCAGCCATAGATCGGGCAGAGGGTGGCGGCCGCGCATCGCCACGCTATAGGCCGGCGCGATGAAAAGCGCAGCCGCCCTGCCCGCCAAACGGCTTACCGACATCGAGGAGCGCATCGCGCAGGCCTGCCGCATTGCCCGGCGCGGGCCCGAGGAGGTGACGCTGATCGCCATCAGCAAGACCCACCCGGCAGAGGCCATCGCCCCGCTGATCGAGGCCGGCCAGCGCGTCTTCGGCGAGAACCGCGTTCAGGAGGCGCAGGGCAAGTGGCCTGCTCTGCGCGAGCGCCACGAAGGCATCGAGTTGCACCTCGTCGGCCAGCTCCAGTCGAACAAGGCCGACGAGGCCGTGGCGCTGTTCGACGCGATCCACTCGCTCGACCGCCCTAGCCTCGTCGCCGCGCTCGCCAGGGCGATGGACAAGGCCGGCCGCCGCGTGCCCTGCTTCGTGCAGGTCAATATCGGCGCGGAGGAGCAGAAGGGCGGCTGCCCCATCACCGACCTCCCCCCGCTGCTCGACCAAGCGCGTGCCGCCGACCTGCCCCTTGCCGGGCTGATGTGCGTGCCGCCCCTCGACATCGAGCCCGCGCCGTTCTTCGCCCTGCTCGACAAGCTGGCGCGGGACCACGGCCGCGCCAATGAGCCTTGGGGCCGCTCCATGGGCATGAGCGGCGATTTCGAAACCGCGATCCTGCTCGGCGCCACCCATGTCCGCGTCGGCACCGCCCTGTTCGGCGCCCGATAGCGGCGCGGCGGGCGGGCGGGCGGGTGAACCGGCAGGCGCTCGCCCTCCTGGGCGTCTTCGCGCTGGGCGCGGCGGTCGCCTTTCCCGCCGGGCTGCTCCTGGGCGGCGGCTCGCGCCGCGATGCCCCGCCCGCCCGCCGCCCGGAGGGCAGCGGCGGCGCCCTGCGCCAGCCCTACTCGCCCTCGCTGCTCGACGACCCCGCCTTCCTCGAACAGCAGCGCCGCAACGCACAGGCGCTGGAGCAGGCCTGCCGCACCACCGGCGATTATTGCACACAGGCGAAGGCGATGCGCCGCTGGTTGGCGGAGCACGAAGGCTGAGGGGGGGCACAAGGCTTGCGCCCGCGCGGCCTCGCGCTGCCGCCTTTGGCCCCGCGCCTTTCCCCGCCCCGTCGCTTGCGCCCGCCCGCCTCAAGGCGCACATCGCCGGGATGGCCGATTCCTGCTGTTCCGCCAAGGCTCCCGAGCTCGAGCGCCTCGCCGCGCGCGCCGATCAGCGGCGCACGCTGGTGGCGGTGCTGCTCATCAACGCGGTGATGTTCGTCGGCGAGTTCGGGGCGGGCCTCGTCGCCGGCTCGGCCGCCCTGATGGCCGACGCCACCGACATGCTGGGCGACGCGCTGGTCTATGGCATCAGCCTCTATGCGCTCGCCCGCAGCGACCGGTGGAAAGCCGGCGCGGCGCTCGCCAAGGGGCTGTTCATCCTCGCGCTGGGCATCGGCGTGCTGGTGAACGTGGCCGTGAAGCTCCGCACGGGCGTGCCGCCCTCCTCCACCCTGATGCTGGCGTTCGGCGGCGCGGCGCTGGTCGCCAACCTCGCGTGCCTGCGCCTGCTCTGGCGCTTCCGGCGCCAGGACCTCAACATGTCGAGCACCTTCGAATGTTCGCGCAACGACGTCATCTCCAATGTCGGCGTGCTCGTCGCGGCGGGGCTGGTGGCGCTGACCGCCTCGCCCTGGCCCGACATCGTCGTCGGCACCGCGATGGCGGCGCTCTTCCTGCGCTCCGCCCTGCGGGTGACCGGCGAAGCAGCCGGCCAGCTACGCTCCGCCTGAGCACGGCCCTGCCGGCTGCGAATCGTCGCGGAACGGCCGGGAGAATTGCCGGCGCCCTTGTGCCGGCGTCAGATCGCCCGATCCGAACTCCCGACGGGCCGTCCCCTACCCTGGAACCGGGGCGACCAGTCCCTGCCGCCGCGCACCACCTGAGCGGACGAACCCGCTCGGCAGCGCCGGCGGAGAACTTCGAGGCCCTGCCCCCGCCACCCCGCCCCCCGGCGCCCGCCCGCGCCGCGGCCGCTCAGGCCAGCGCGGGCGCCGGGGCCGCCTCCGGCTCCGCCACCGCCGCGGCCAGCAGCGCTTTCTCCAGCCGCGCCAGCCGCTCCTCGCCCGCCAGCTTCCCGCCGAGCAGGTCGGTGACGTAGAACGTGTCCACCGCGCGCTCGCCATAATGGGTGATGTGCGCGGAATGGACCATCAGCCGCTGCTCGAACAGCACCCGCGCCAGCCGGTTGAGCAGCGCCGGGCGATCCCGCGCGGAAACCTCGATCACGGTGAACCGGTTCGACGCCTCGTGGTCGTAGAACACCTGCGGTCGCACCTCGAAGCTGTCGGCGCGCGGCCGGGCCAGCGGGCGCCGCGCCAGCTGCGGCACCAGCTCGATCCTGTTGGCGAGGCAGTCGCGGATGTGGCTTTCCAGCCGCTCGATCTGGTGCTCCTCGCGGAACGGCTGGCCGACCGGGTCCTGCACCAGGAAATTGTCGACTGCCTTCCCCTGCCGCGTCGTGTGGATGCGCGCGTCGATGATATTGCCGCCGGCGAGGTGGATCGCGCCCGCAATGCGATAGAACAGACCCGGATGATCGTCCGCGATCACCGTCACCAGCGTCGCCCCGCGCGCGGCGTAATATTGCGCATGGATCGACAGCCGCTCGCCCGCTTCCCGCGCCGCCGCGCAATGGACCAGGTTGAGCGCGATGATATCCTCGGGCTCGGCGATCCAGTAGGCATCGTCGAACCGATCCTCCATCTGGTCGAGCACGCCGGCCTTCTCGCCCAGCAGCTCGGCCACGCGGGCGCGGCGGGCGGCCACCCGCTCCTCGCGCCCGCGCCGCTTGGTGCCCAGCCGCATCCGCTCTTCCGCCGCCTCGTAGAGCTGGCCGATCAGCTGGCGCTTCCAGCTGTTCCAGATGCCCGGCCCCACCGCGCGGATGTCCACCACGGTCAGCACCATCAGCTGGCGCAGACGCTCCAGGCTCTGCACCTCGCCGACGAAATCCTCGATCGTCTTGTGGTCGGTCAGGTCGCGCTTGAAGGCCGTGGCGCTCATCAGCAGGTGCCAGCGCACCAGCCAGGCGACGAGCTCCGTCTCGTCCTCGTCGAGCCCCAGCCGCGGGCACAGCCGCTCGGCCACCTGCGCGCCCAGCACCGAATGGTCGCCGCCCCGCCCCTTGGCGATGTCGTGCAGCAAGGTGGCGACATAGAGCACCCGCCGCCGGGCCAGCCGGCGCACGATGCCGGTCGCCAGCGGGTGGTCCTCGCCGAGCTCGCCGCGCTCGATCCGGGCCAGCAGGCCGATGGCGCGGATCGTGTGCTCGTCGACCGTATAATGGTGGTACATGTCGAACTGCATCTGCGCGCCCACCTTGCCGAAATCGGGCACGAAGCGGCCGAACACGCCGGCCTCGTTCATCCAGCGCAGCACCTTTTCCGGATCGTTGCGCCCGGCGAGCACGCTCAGGAACAGGGCGTTGGCCCGCGCATCGCCCCGCACCGCGGCCTTGATCAGCTCCGCGTCGCGGCGGATCAGGCGCGTGGTGGTCGGGTGGATCTCCAGCCCCTCCTCCTCGGCGATCTTGAAGATCTCGACCAGCCGCACCGGATCGGCCCGGAACCACTCCTCGTCGGGCGCGCTCAGCCGCCCGCTGGCGATATCGTAGCCGGCCACCTTGCGCCCCTTGCCCCGCCCCCGCAGCAAGGCGAGGCCGCGCGCCGGCCGGCCGGCGATCTGCTCGTCGAAATGGGCCAGGAACACGCCCGTCAGGTGCCCCACGTGGCGCGCCTGGAGGAAGTAGAACTGCATGAACCGTTCCACCGCGCTCTTGCCCGGCCGGTCGGCGAAGTTCATCCGCCGCGCCACCTCGCGCTGCAGGTCGAAGGTCAGCCGGTCCTCCGCCCGCCCGGTGATCGTGTGGAGGTGGCAGCGCACCGCCAGCAGGAACGCCTCCGCCCGGCGGAAGCTGCGATATTCCCGCGGCGTGAACAGGCCCGCATCGACCAGCTCGCCGGCGCTCCTCACCCGGTGGATGTACTTGGCGATCCAGTACAGCGTCTGCAGGTCGCGCAAGCCGCCCTTGCCGTCCTTGACATTGGGCTCCACCACGTAGCGGCTGTCGCCCATCCGCTTGTGCCGCGCGCTGCGCTCGGCGAGCTTTTCCGCAATGAAGCGCTGCTCGGAGCCCACCACCACCTCGCTCCAGAAGCGGCGGCTCGCCTCCTCGTAGAGCGCCTGCTCGCCCCAGAGGTAGCGCCCTTCCAGCAGCGCGGTGCGGATGGTCAGGTCCTCCCGCGCCATCCGCACGCCCTCGTCCAGCGAGCGGCTCGAATGGCCGACCTTCAGCCCGAGGTCCCACAGGTAATAGAGCAGCGCCTCGATCACCTGCTCGCACCACGGCGCCGCCTTGGCCGGGGTGAGGAAGGCGATGTCCACGTCCGAGTGCGGCGCCATCTCGCCGCGCCCGTACCCGCCCACCGCCACCAGCGCGAGCCGTTCGCCCCTGGACCGGTTGGCGGCCGGATAGAGATCCGCCAGCACATGATCGTGCGCCACCCGGATCAGCTGGTCGATGAGGAAGGAATGGCCGCGGGTGATCTCGTGCCCGGCGCTCGGGCGCTCGGCCAGCCGCGCCGTCAGTTCCGCGCGCCCGGCCGCCAGCGCCGCCCGCAGCCGCTCCACGACCTGCGGCCGCGCGGCCTGCGCGCCCTCGCGGGCCACGATCGCGGCAATGTCGGACGCAAGCGCCCGGCGGTCGATCACGGCGCGCTGATTGGGAATACGAAGAACGCTCACGCCCGCCAGATAGGCGCCCCCGCCGGCCCTGCCAACGCGCCGCGTGCCGGCGTGCGCCGGCGGCGGGCATTGCGGCGCTTCCCGTGCCCCAGCCGCCACGATGCCGCGGCTCCGCTGATCCCGCATCGCCTCGCCCAGCCCCGCGCCTCCATCTCCAAGCGCCTGCTCACCCCCGCCCATGCCGCCGCCCTTAACGCCTGCCGCTACCGCCTGCCTGTGCCCGCCTATGGGTGCCCGCCTGCCCGCGCCGCCCACCTGAGGCGCCTGCCCCTTGGGCCGCTTACCCCGGGGCCTCAGCCGCCTGCCGCTCAGGCTGCCGACCCTCGCGCCCTTCGCGGGCGCCTTGCTCCCTTGATCTCAGGCCAGAACGCCGTCCGATCGACCGCCCCGCCAGCACCCCGCCAATGCGCCACGGCGCCAACGTCACTCCCGCGCCACCGGGCCACTGCGCTCCCGCGGACCGCCCCGCCGCTGCCCGCGCCATCGCGCACAACGCCGCCTACTTCACCGCCGCGCCTCCGCGTCACTGAACCGGCGGACCACCCCCATGCCCGCGCCACGGCGCACAACGTTGCACCCTGCCGCCGCGCCTCCGCGCCACGGCACCCCGGCTGGCCGCGCCGCGCGCCGGCTCATCGCGTGCCGCGCAGTCCATCGCTGCGTCGCGGCCACGGCGCCCAGGCGGCCTGACGCCCACGCACCGCGCCGGCTCCTGCCGCCTCGATCCGCCCCGCGCCCGCCCCCTCCGCCCGTGCCCGGAAGCTTTCCGCACCAGCGCCCGACTCTCCCCATCGCTCCAGCCCCAGCCCCACCGCCAGCCCCGTCCATCTTCCTAAGGCCCGCGTTCCGTGCCAAAGGCGCCGGCACGCCCAAGGGCGCCACAAGGGTCCGCCGCGAACAGGAGCAAGGCACGGGCATGATCGATTTCTTGGCCGCCGCGGCAGACGGCGCCCTGCGCTGGGAAGATCTGGGTCTCAGGCCCGGCATCCAGCTCGGCCCCTTCATGCTGCGCTTCTACTCGCTCGCCTATCTGGCCGGCATCCTGCTCGGCTACTGGCACCTGTCGCGCATGATCAAGGCGCCGGGCAGCCCGATGGCGCAGCGCCATGCCGACGACCTGTTCTTCTGGTGCACGCTCGGCATCATCCTGGGCGGCCGGCTCGGCTATGCGACCTTCTACCAGCCGGCCCTGTTCACCGGCTGGAGCCCGGACGAATTCGTGTCGTGGGACCTGCTGCGCCTGTGGGATGGGGGGATGAGCTTCCATGGCGGCGTCATCGGCGTCACGCTGGCGATCGCCTTCGTGGCCCTGCGCGCCCATCTCTCCTTCATCCGCATCTGCGACTATATCGCGGTCAATGTCGGCTTCGGGATGCTGTTTGGCCGCCTCGCCAACTTCATCAACGGAGAGCTCTACGGCCGCCCCGCCACCGTGCCCTGGGCGATGATCTTCCCGTCGGACCCGATGCAGCTGCCGCGCCACCCCAGCCAGCTCTACCAGGCGGTGCTGGAAGGGGCGCTGGTGATCGCGGTGATGCTGCCGCTGTTCTGGTACACGCGGGCGCGCTGGCGGCCGGGCCTGCTGGTGGGCACCTTCGTCGTCGTGATCTCCTTCGGCCGGTTCATCGCCGAATTCTTCCGCGCGCCCGATGCACAGCTGGCTGAATTCGCGCGGGAAAGCGGCCTCAACATGGGCCAGTGGCTGACCATTCCGCTGATCCTGGGCGGGCTGGCGCTGGTCTTCTGGGCCCGGCGCCGCCCCGAACTGCAAGGCGCCCGCCGCCACGCGCCGGCTTGAGCCATCCATCCGCACACCGCGCCTTCAGCACAGGCCGTGCTCCGGGCACGCGCGGCGCCCGTGCGGGCAACCCGCCCCTCACCAGCCACGACCGGGGCCCACGACCAGCAGCGGAAAACCCCGGCCAAGGGCGAACCCCGCCGAGAGCCAGCGCAGGGCCTCCTTCGAGGACGCGCGGCGCCTGTGGGAGCAACCGGCCCCTGACCGGCCCCGGCCCGGATGCATGCCCAGCAGCGGCAAGGCCCCGACCACGCGCCACCGGCGGCTCAAGCCAGCGCACCGTGATACCCGGCCCGGGCCGCAGCGCGCGCAACACGCGTCGCCCAACCCCAGCCCGCGCCAGCCCGCGCCAGCACCCGGCCAAGCCCGCAGCGCACCCCCGAACCGCCCCGGAGCAAACCCATGAGCGAACCGGACGACCATGATCCGCCCCCGGTCCAAGCGCCCCCCGCCGAGCCCTCGCTGGCGGACCGCTTCCGGCGCCTGATCGCCGATACCGGCCCGATCAGCGTCGCGCAGTTCATGGGCGAGGCCAATGCCCGCTACTATGCCGCGCGCGACCCGCTCGGCGCGACCGGTGATTTCGTCACCGCCCCGGAAATCAGCCAGATGTTCGGCGAGCTGGTCGGCCTGTGGCTCACCGATCTGTGGCTGCGCGCGGGGCGGCCTGCCCACGCCGTCTTCGTGGAGCTCGGCCCGGGCCGCGGCACGCTCGCCGCCGACGCGCTGAGGGCCATGGCGCAGCACGGCCTCACACCGCCGGTCCACCTCGTCGAAGGCTCGCCCGCTCTGCGGCGGGTGCAACAGGTGGCGGTCCCCGGCGCCGCGTTCCACGACGACCTCTCCAGCGTGCCGCAGGATGCGCCCCTGCTCCTCGTCGCTAACGAGTTCCTCGACGCGCTGCCCGTCCGCCAGCTGGTGCGCACCGAAGCGGGCTGGCGCGAACGGATGGTCGGCCTCGATGCAGAGGGGCGCTTCGTCTTCGTCGCCGGCAGCCGCCCGATGAACGCCGCCGTACCGCCGGAACTCGCCTCGGGGCTCTCGCTCGAAGCACCCGACAGCCCGCCCTTCCCCGCCTTACCGCCGCTTGCGGCGGGCGCGCTCCCACCCGGCCGCTCCGGCCTCGACTCGCCGCCCGAACCCGGCCCCCCGCATGCCGAGGCCACGGCCGGCACCGTGATCGAGACCTGCCCCGCCGCCGCCGCCGCCGTGGAGGAGATCGCCACCCGGCTGGCGAAGCAGGGCGGCGCGGCGCTGATCGTCGATTACGGCCATGCGAGCCCGCGCACCGGATCCACCCTGCAAGCCGTCCGCCGCCACCGGAAGGTGGAGGTGTTCGCCAGCCCGGGCGAGGCCGACCTCACCGCCCATGTCGATTTCGCCAGCCTCGCTCCCCTGGCGCAGGCGCGGGGGGCGCGCTGGCTCGGCACGGTGGAGCAGGGGGCGTGGCTCGGCGCCATGGGGTTGCGGCAGCGCGCCGCCGCTCTTGCAGGTCGCTTTCCGCAGCGGAGCGAGGAGCTTGCAAGCGCGGTGGAGCGGCTTGCGGGCGCGGACCAAATGGGCGTCCTGTTCAAGGTGATGGGCCTCGCCGCGCCCGGCTGGCCGGACGGGGCCGGCTTCGGCTAAATCCGCCGGAGCGCCCCGCCGCCGCGCCCGGCTTTGCCCGGCACCGCCTCGCGTTGGAACGGCGGCGGCCCTCCACCCGTTCTCCCCCCACGCATCCTCGCGCCATGGCGAGGCATGGAACGCACAGGAGAGAGAACGATGGGCGAGTACGAACCCAACGATTCCCGCAACGTCACCCTCAACAACAGCACCGCGCCCGGCGAGCCGCCCCGCACCGGTCCGCGCGAAGGCGCCACACGCGGCGGAGAACAGGGCGAAGAGGGCATCCGCGCCGCCCCGCAAGGCGGCGCCGCCCAGTCGCCGACCGCGCAGGGCCAGTCGCAGTCCGGGCAATCGCAGTCCGGGCAGGGCCAGTCGCAGTCGATGGGCGGGATGAGCCAGTCGCAAGGCGGGTTCGGCACGGCCTCGGCCTCCTCCGGCCCGCAGGGCGCATCGAGCTTCCCGGCCGACCGGCAGCCGGGCACCGCCGGCCCGGTGACCGCACCCGCGCAGTCCGGCACGAGCGGCTCCGGCGCCACCTCAAGCGGCTCCGCTTCCACTGGCGCCACTTCGACCGGCCAGAACCCGACCCAGGCGGGCTACGGCTCGAGCGAGGGGCCGCAGGACATGTACCAGGCGGATGCCGAGGCCGAACGGACCCGCCGTGAGCAGGCCGCCGGCCAGGGCGACCCCGCGCCGCAGGGCACCGGCTACAACCCGGTTGAACCCGATGGCGGCCTGGACGAGGACGAGCGCGGCTATGGCGGCGGCGGCGAGGAGCGGATGAAGCGCATCGAAGAGGACCGCTGATCGGGCAGAGCCCCGCCCGGGGCTCCGCGAGCCGGCCGCGCTACGGAGCCCCGCTCCACGAGCAAGGCCCGCCGCTCCGGCCAAACAACGCAGGGCAGGCTCTCGACGAAGGGCCGCCCTGCCGCGCCGCCTCCTCGCCCCAGCCCGAGCGCCCCTAAGCTCTGGCGCTGGATCTGGCGGGGGCGGTTGCTACCGGTCGATCCGCCGCCGGAGCCAGCGTCCGAGTTCCATCGCCAGCAGGATCGGCGTCGCCCACAGCCAGGTGAGCAGGGCCGCTTCCGCCCAGCCGCGCTTTTCCGGCAGGCGCACACTGCAGCGATAGAGGTCGATCAGACCCTCCGGCGTGCAGGTGGAGGGCCAGTAGGCCCGGTGCAGCAGGTACAGGCCGAGCACCGCCCAGCCGGCCAGCGCCGCCCAGAGCACGGCAAGGCGGCTGGCCCGCAGATCGGCATGACCATGTTCCCGAGGGGGGATGGCGCGTCTCGAACTCATCGCCGCCATCCTGGACGACCTGCGGTAAACAAATTGCATCCGCCATGCGGGCCTTTTGCCCTCCCGATGCGTTGCCGGAGCAAAGCCACAAAAGGAGACATTTGATGACCGACGCAAGCACCATCCGCGAACATATGGACGTCATCGGCGCCGACGGCGTCCACGTCGGCACCGTCGACGGCGTCGAGGGCGACCGGATCAAGCTGACCAAGCGCGATTCGGGCGCCGAGATCGAAGGCGCCGAAGGATCGCACCAGAACCACCACCACTTCATCCCGCTCGGCCTTGTCGCCGAAGTGGAGGGCGACAGCGTCCGCCTCAGCGCCACCGCCGCCAATGCGGTGCTGTTCGAGGAGGAGGGAGAGGGCGAGTAACGCCCCCCGCTCCACCGACCCTCACGCCACCGCCCGCCGCCATTCCGGTGGCCGGGCGGTGAGCGCCACCTACCGCCCCCGCCTCGTCAACGGCCGCTTCGGCGACCCGGCGCTGTTCGTCGAGATCGCCCACGAACGCGACGCAATCCTGTTCGACATGGGCGATCTCTCCGCGCTGTCGGCCCGTGACCTGCTGCGCGTGCGCACGGTCGGCGTTTCGCACATGCATATCGACCACCTGATCGGCTTCGACCAATTGTTGCGGGTGAATGTCGGGCGCGATGCCTCCCTCGATCTGGTGGGGCCGGAAGGGTTCGCCGATCGCCTCGGCCACAAGCTGCAAGGCTATAGCTGGGATCTCGTGGATCGCTACGAGACCGAACTGGTCTTCGAGGTGGCCGAACTCGTCGCCCCCGAAACCCTGCGGCGCTGGCGCTTCCGCCTCTCGCGCCGCTTCGCGCCCGAAGCGCTGGGTGAGCAAGCGGCGCCCGGCGGATCGGTGGTGGACGGCCCGCGAAGGACCATCACCGCGCGCATCCTCGAACATCACGGGCCCTGCCTCGGCTTCGCGCTCGATGAGAAGCAGCGCATCAATGTCTGGCGCAACCGGGTGGAGGAGGCGGGGCTCGCCACCGGCCCGTGGCTGGCCGCGCTGAAGGAGGCGGTGCGCACGGGAGCGCCCGACGAACAGCCGATCACCTTGCCGGAGGGCGGGCGGGTTCCGCTCGGCACGCTGCGCCGCCTCGTCAGCAGCGAGCGCGGCATGAAGATCGGCTACGCGACCGACCTGCGCGACACGCCCGCGAACCGCACCGCGCTGCACGAACTGTGCGCCGGCACCGACATCCTGTTCATCGAGGCCTCGTTCGCGGCCGGGGACGCCGCCCGCGCCGATGAGCGTGCGCACCTCACCACCATCGCCGCCGGCGAAATCGCCCGCGCCTGCGCCGCCCGCCGGGTGGAGCCCTTCCACTTCTCCCCCCGCTACCAGGACGAGGAAGCCGCGCTGCTGGCCGAGGTAGTGGATGCCTTCGAGGGCCGGCCGCCGTCGCGTGGGTGAGCGCGGTGCGGCCGGCGCTCGGCCTCTCCGACGCGCGCTGCCCCCGACCGCTGGTGCGTGCCGTCCGACCTGATGGCGCATCAGCCCCAGTCCGGCGCCCCGTCTGCCCGACGTGGGCTCGGATCGCACCGCCTCCGCGCACAATTCGGAGCAGGTCGCCGACCCGTGCAGGGCGTCACCCTGCGGCCCCAGCCGGTGGACCCTCAACAGCATGGACGACTGAGCCGCAAGCAGGACCGCCAACAGCGGTGCACCACCAACCGCGGCGAGCGCATCAGCACTGACCACGTGCCCGGCGGTCGGCTGATCGATGCGCAGGACATCGGAGAACACCGGCAGCAGGCCCATTGTTGCGACCTCGGCCGCGCCGACCGCGAATCCGCCCCAGCGAAAGAAGAAGCCCGCGCCGCCACGCTCACCTCCGGCCATCTCGCCCCGGCGGAGGCAGGACGCCGCCTCAGAAGCGCAGCAGCGGCAGGATCGAGGCCTCGTCGTCGGTCCACGCCTCGGGCAGCGGCTGGGGCAGGTCCTGCCACGGTAGCGGGCTTTCGCCGACCAGTGCGGCCAGCCGCGCCTCGTCCCGCGAGAGCGCGATCCACACGGAGGCGCTGAGCCCGGGGCCCATCTCGCCGCCATCGTCGCGCACAGCGCCGTGCCAGCCGCCTTCGCGGGCGAGGGCCGCGACGGCGGGCGCAAGGTCGATGAAGCGGTTGGAGATGTGGATCAGCAGCAGCCCGTCGTTCTCCAGCGCATCGGCGTAGACGGCGAAGGCCTCGGTCGTCAGCAGGTGCATCGGGATCGCGTCGGAGGTGAAGGCGTCGATCGCCAGCAGGTCGAAGCGGCCGCGCGGCTCATCCGCCAGCCGCAGCCGGGCATCGCCGATCACGATCCGGGCATCGGGAGCGCAGCGCCGCAGGAAGGTGAAGCTGCCGTCGCGCGAATAGCGCACCACGTCGGGGTCGATCTCGAAGAAGGTCCAGTCCTGCCCCTTCTTGCGGTAACAGGAGAGCGTGCCGACGCCGAGGCCGACGATCCCGACCCGCGCTCCCGCCTCCTCCGCCGCCAGCGCCAGCCCGATGCCGGCGCCGCGCCCGTAATAGGAGGTGGGCTCCAGCCGGAGCGAGGGCACCAGCCATTGCTGGCCGTGCATGGTGGTGCCGTGGTTCAGCCGCCGGAGCCGCCCGTCTTCTGTCTCCTCCACCGTATAAACGCCGAAATAGCTGCGCGAGCGCGCCCCTTCCGCGCTCAGCGCCAGCGTGGAGAGCCCGCCATGGCCCAGCATGAGCAGAGCGAAGGTCGCGGCAAAGGCCCAGCGCCGCCCGGTCAGCAACAGGCCGATGCCGGCGATCAACGAGACCAGCAGCAGGATGCGCTCGCCATTCCCCGCCTCCACCGCCTGCGCCAGCACCCAGGCGAGCCCCGCCGCCGCCAGCACCGCCGCGAAGGCCATCGCCTGCCGCCCTCGCCCGCTTTCGTGCCAGAAGCGCGTCAGGAACGGCACGAAGGAGAGCTGCGGGATCAGCAGCGCCGCCGCCAGCAGCAGCAGCGCGTGCTCGTACACCCAGTCGAACAGCACGGGCGCCAGCAGCGCGGTGAAGGTGCCGCCCAGAGCGCCCCCGGCGGCCACGATCAGGTAGAAGAACGTCAGCCCCTCCGCCGGCGGGCGCAGGGCATAGAGCCGCCCGTGCAGCGCCACCGCAAGCACGAACAGCAGCGCCACCATGGCAAGCGCGATCGCCGGGTTCGCCTGCCCGCCCGAGATCATCGCCAGCCCGCCCACCAGCAACAGCAGCACCGGCGCGTAACGGCTGAGGATGCCGACCCACAGCCCCTCGGCCGAGAACGCCACCGAGAAGCTGAGCAGATAGGCGCCGAGCGGGATGATCCACAGCAGCGGCATCGCCATCAGGTCGGTCGTCAGCAGCGTGGTGGTGGACAGCATCAGCCCGGATGGCACCGCGGCCAGCGCCAGCCACAGCAGCACGAGCCGCGCGCCGATGCGGGGCGCCGGGCCTTCCGCGGCGACGTCCGGCGACGACGCCGGGCCGTCGGCGGCTCGCCAGCGCGACCACGCCGCGACCGCCACCAGCGCGACCAGCGCGAGGTAGCCGAACGTCCACGTGCGGCTTTGCGCCGCCAGCGCCATGTCGCGCTCCAGCCAGAACGGATAGGCGAGAAGCCCCGCAAAACTGCCGATATTGGACGCGGCGTAGAGCCAGTACGGGTCGCCCGCGCCCGGCAGCCCCGCATACCAGCGCTGCATCAACGAGGATTGCGCGCTCAGCAGCAGGAACACGGGCCCGATCGTGGCGGCGACCAGCGCGGGGGCCCACAACACCTCCCACCCCGGCACCGGCGGCCCGATCGCCGCGAGCGCGGGCGGCAGGGTCAGCGCGGAGGCCGCGAGCAGCGCGAGGTGCACCGCCACCTGCCGCCGGAACGCCAGCCGCGAGAGCGCATGGGCATAGGCATATCCGCCGAGCAGCAGCAGCTGGAACACCAGCATGGCGCTGTTCCATGTCCCCGGCGCCCCGCCCAGCAGCGGCAGCGCCATGCGCGCGACCATCGGCTGGACCAGGAACAGCAGGAAGCTGCCGACAAGGATGGTGAGCGTGAACAGGCCACGGCGCGCGAGGCCCGCTCGATGATCGACAAGTGGCACCCCTCACCCGTGGAGCGGCGGGGCGGCTCATGGCAAGGGGAAATGCGGGTGGTTCACGCAAGCGCGAGCTGCCAGCCGGGCGCGGGGGGAGCGGCTGGCGCGGAGACTGGCGCGCGGCTGCGCGCTGCTCCCCACCGGGCAGGATGCGCTCGGCTCGCCGGGAAGCGAGCGGATCGGGGGAGAGCGCGATCCGGCGGCGGTCGGCTCTTCGGCACGGTTTGTCGCACCGCCTCCGAAATCCACCGGTCGCGCCTGCAGTGGGTCTCTGGGCGGAGCGTCGAGTTCTTGGCGCGCCATCAGGCGTATAGAGGGCTTAGAGATGACCAAATTGACGGCGGGTGGATGATCGCCGTTCTCACCTCACGGCACGATGTCTCTTTGGACGTCAGTGCTCGGCAGACCGGATAGAGTGATCACCAATGGCCTCTTCTTCAAGATAGCGCCCGCTCCGACCGTGAGCAGCGTTTTTTCGTCCCACGATAAGAGGACCGTGTCGTCGAATGCTCCGATTGGGCTGGTTTTGAAATGATCGCACAAACCCGCTTCTCGATTGTGGCGCACGAATAAGCGGGTCTTCGGAACGAAGTGGCCAGGCGCAGCGTTGCAGCGTCTCTAGTCGTCAGGAACCCACAACTTGGCTCATCCCACACGCGGTCCAGCCATGGACAGCGCCGCAAGCACGCTCATCTGCTTCTCGCACCTGCGCTGGAACTTCGTCTTCCAGCGACCCCAGCATCTGATGAGCCGCCTGGCGCGCTCGGTGCCGGTCCTGTTCTGGGAAGAGCCTGAATTCCGCGACATTGAGGAACCCGGGATCGTGCTCGAAGAGGGCGCGCCGGGCGTGATCGTCGCCACCCCGCAATTGCCCCACGGGCTTTCCGGCGCCGACAACAACGCCGCCCTGCGCCGCCTGCTCGACGAAACCCTCGCGAAGCGCGGATCCGGGCCCGATGCAAGGCTGATCCGCTGGTATTACACGCCGATGATGCTGCCCTTCTCCGCGCATCTGGAAGCGGGCTGCACCGTGTACGACTGCATGGACGAGCTGGCGAACTTCCGTTTCGCCCCGCCCGAGCTGGTGCCGCTGGAGCGCGAGCTGTTCGCCGCCGCCGACCTCGTGTTCACCGGCGGCTACAGCCTGTTCGAGGCCAAGCGCAAACAGCACGGCGCGGTGCACCCCTTCCCCTCCAGCGTCGATGTCGAGCATTTCGCAACCGCGCGCGGCGGCAAGAGCGTGCCCGCGCAGGCCGACCTGCCGCGCCCGCGCCTCGGCTTCTATGGCGTGATCGACGAACGCATGGACCTCGCCCTGATCGGGGCGCTGGCCGATGCCCGGCCCGACTGGACGCTGGTGATGCTCGGCCCGGTGGTGAAGCTCGACCCGGCCGACCTGCCGCGCCGGCCGAACATCCACTATCCCGGCTCCGCGCAGTACGACGATCTGCCCGCCTGGGCCGCCGGGTGGGACGTGGCGCTGATGCCCTTCGCGATCAACGATGCGACCCGCTACATCAGCCCGACCAAGACGCCCGAATATCTCGCGGCGGGCCTGCCGGTCGTGTCCACGCCGATCGTCGACGTGATCCGTCATTATGGCGATCTCGCGGGCGTGTTCATCGCCGATACGGCCGAGCGCTTCGTTGCCGCCTGCGAACAGGCGCTGCTCCTGCGCCAGACCGGCGATGGCTGGCGCAAGGAGGCCGACGCGCTGCTCGCCCAGCAATCGTGGGACCAGGTCGCCGCGCGCATGCTGACGCTCGTGCGGCAGGTGTCGGAGCCCGAGCGCCCGCGCCTGGTGCCGGTCCGCAGCACGCACTACGATTACCTCGTGGTCGGCGCAGGCTTCGCCGGGTCGGTGATGGCCGAAAGGCTGGCCGCGGACGCCGGCAAGCGCGTTCTGGTGATCGACCGGCGGCCCCATGTGGCCGGCAATGCCTATGACCGGCCGGACGCGGCGGGCATCCTGATCCACCAATACGGGCCGCACATCTTCCACACCAACAGCGCCGAGATCTTCGACTATCTCTCGCGCTTCACCCGCTGGCGGCCCTACGAGCATCGCGTGCTCGCCAGCGTGGGCGAGAAGCTGGTGCCCATCCCGATCAACCGCACCACGCTCAACCGCCTCTATGGCCTGTCGCTCTCGACCGACGCCGAGGCCGAGGCATTCCTGGCCGAGCGGGCCGAGGTGTTGCCGGATATCGCCAGTTCGGAGGACGTGGTGGTCTCCGCCGTGGGGCGCGAGCTCTACGAGACGTTCTTCCGCGGCTACACCCGCAAGCAATGGGGCATCGATCCCTCGCAGCTCGACCGCAGCGTCACCGCCCGCGTTCCCACCCGCACCAACACGGACGACCGCTACTTCACCGACCGGTTCCAGTTCATGCCCGCCGAGGGCTACACCGCGATGTTCGAGAAGATGCTCGACCACCCGAACATCGATGTGCGCACCGGCGTGGAGTTCGAGCAGGTCCGGCGCGAAATCAGCTTCGACCGGCTGGTCTTCACCGGGCCCATCGACGAGTTCTTCGACTTCCGCTTCGGCAAGCTGCCCTATCGCTCGCTCGCCTTCGATCACCGGACGGTCGAGCAGGAATGGCTGCAGCCGGTGGCGGTGATCAACTATCCCGACGAGGCCGTGCCCTACACCCGCGTGACCGAGTACAAGCACCTGACCGGCCAGCAGGCGCCGCAGACCAGCGTCACCTATGAATATCCGCAGGCCGAGGGCGACCCCTACTACCCGATCCCGCGCCCGGAGAACCAGGCGCTGTACAAGCGTTACGAGGCGCTCGCCTCGGGCCGGCCCGACGTGCTGTTCGTCGGCCGACTGGCGACCTACCGCTATTACAACATGGATCAGGTCGTGGGGCAGGCGCTCGCCACCTATCGCCGGCATGTGGCGACGGAGCGCAAAACCGCGCCGGACGTGGCGCTCGCGGCGGAGTGAGGAGCGCCGGCGGAGCGCTCTCGTGGATCGAGGTCGCGCCGGATGCCCCCTGTTTCCTCGATGGCAACGGGGCCGCGTGGCACCCGATCGGGCAAAACGATTCGATCGCCTGGCCTGAACTCGCGCCGCTATACCGCCGGCGCGACCTGCCCGCGGTCGAGCGGCACCTGCGCTGGCTGAAGGCGCACGGCGTCACCTGCCTGCGGCTGATGCTGGAGGATGCGCATGGCCGCCACCGCTATCTGGAGCGGCCGGCCGGGCGCTTCGTGCCGGCGATGGTGCAACTGTGGGACGACCTGTTCGCCCTGTGCGAGCAGGTGGGCTTGCGCATCCTGCTCACCCCGCTCGATACGTTCTGGACCTGGCTCCGCTGGCGGCACCACCCGTGGAACAGCGCCCATGGCGGGCCGCTCGACCGGATGAGCCGCGCGCTCCTGTGCCCGGACATGCGCGCCGCCGTGAAGGCGCGGCTGGACTTCGCGGTGCGCCGCTGGAGCGGCTCGGGCACGCTGTTCGCGTGGGACCTGTGGAACGAGATCCACCCCGCCCATGCCGAAGACAGCGTCGACTGCTTCGACGAGGTGATCCACGACCTTTCCACCCATGTGCGCCGGCTGGAGCTCGAACTCTATGGTCGCAGCCATCTGCAGACCGTCTCGCTCTACGGCCCCGAACTGCGCTGGAAGCCGCACATGCCGATGCACGAGCCGATCTTCCGCCACCCGGACCTCGATTTCGCGACCATCCACATCTACAAGGAGCGCAGCATCGACGCGCCGCGCAACACGGTCGCGCCGGCGCTGGCGATGGGTGCGATCGTGCGCAAAAGCCTGGCGGAGATCAACGACGGCCGCCCGTTCCTCGACACCGAGCACGGGCCGATCAACGCCTTCAAGGATCGCCGGAAAACTCTGCCAGAAGCGTTCGACGACGAGTATTTCCGCCACATGTCGTGGGCGCATCTCGCCTCTGGCGGGCTCGGCGGCGGCATGCGCTGGCCCTATCGCCACCCGCACGTGCTCACCTCCGGAATGCGGCAGGCGCAGAAGGCGATGGCGGGCTTCCTGCCGCTGATCGACTGGACCTGCTTTCGCCGCCGCAATTTGAATGAGGAGGCACGCGCGCGCGGCCATCATATCTTCGCCTGCGCCGATGACGGCCAGGCGCTCGTCTGGCTCCTGCGCCGCCGCTCGCTGGCGGGCGACGGGCGGATAAGCGAGGACGCTCCTCCGGTGCGAGCCCGGCTGGAGCTGCCTTGGGGCGGGGGCACGGCGCGGGTGGTGGAGTGGGACACAAGCCAGGGCCGCTGCGTGCACGAGGGACTGGCCGAGGCGGATGGCGGCGTGCTCCGCTACGAGACCGCGCCGCTGGTCGCAGACCGGGCGCTGGCCATCAGGCAGGTATAGCGGCAAGCGCGGCCCGGTGCCGCGCCGCACTGCCGGCAGGAGCGCACCAGCCGCAAGCAAGAGCGCGCAGCGGATCGTCACGCAGCGGCGCTCTCAGGCCGAGGCGGCGCAGTGTCGGGCGATGAACTCGTCGCGGCTCGGCACGGCTGCGAGGCCCCGGCGCACCGATTCGCACGTGCGGGTGAGCTCGGCGGCAACCTCGCGCGCGGGCATGGCGGCGGCGGCCAGGTCGCGGCGCCGGGGGCGCGGGCCTGCCCCAGCATCACCGCCGCCCCGCTCGTCTCGGTGGCCCGGCGACGGAGCATGGTCCTCGCCCCCTTCCCTGCGTCCCCGGCCCCAGCACACAGCAGCAGGCGTGCAAGCTGCGCCCCAAGGGCAAGCGCTGCACGCGCCTCGAGCGATTACCTCGGCGGCCCGCCCTGCACTCCCGCGATCGGCCGCTCGCGAACGACCGGGCCGCTCGGGGTCCTGTACGACAGCAGGGCCGTGCCGCCGCGGATGCGGGCCGCCTGGAGCTCCTCGGCAGCCTCGGCCACCACGTCCGTCACCGGGATCGAGGGCCTCGCCAGATCGAGGGCCACCAGCCGGCCGTTCGGCGCGCCCTCGTCGGTGACAAAGTAGATCAGATCGCCCTGCGATCCCGCGAACTGCCAGCGGTCCCGCATCGTCCTTATCGCCTTGAAGGGAGCGGAGTTGGGGCGGGTGAGATCGATCAGGTTGATCTCCGACTTGCCGTCCGCATTCACGGAGCCGTTGACCACCAGCCAGCGGCCATCCTCCGTGATCTCCGCATAGTGCACCATTCCGGGCCGGTCGGAGCGCAGCACCGGCCGATCGGCACTGCGCGGCTCGCCGAGGCGATGGAGAAACACTTCATGCAGGGCGTAGGCCGGCACGCCATCGGCCGGCGGCGCGATGCCGGAATAATAGAAGCCGCTGCTGTCGGGCAGCCAGGCGATGGCGGTGCGGCGGACCCAGCCGATCTCGTCGGGGAGCGGCTGCCCGGTCTGCACATCGATGATGTTGATCGTGTGGAATGCATCGGGCGCCGCCTCCGCGCTGGCGGAGTAAGCGAGCCATCGCCCGTCCGGCGATGCGCGCCACACGCCGAGCCTGCCCGGCACGGCATCGGCGGCGAGCAGGCGGCGCGGCTCGCCTTGCGCGCCCTGCACGTAGAGTTCCTCGGCTCCCGATGCGTCGGCGCGGCTGAAGAACCGAAGCAAACCTGCGCTCTGGTCGGGCAGGCCGAAGCGGGCATCGTCATGGATCGTGAGGATATGCGAGGGTTCCGGGTGCCGGGCGGACGGCGGCGGCGGCGACGCGCTGCCTGCAAGAGCGGGGGCGACCGTCAGCTCCACCGGCGCCGGCGGAGGAGGCCCGCTCTCGTCCAGCTCGAGCCGGAGGTAGTCGTACACCGCGCCGCTGTTCGGGCTTCCCGCCGGCATGGTGAGCGTCAGCACGTTCTCGCCGGCGCGCAGCAGGCTTGCGTCGAACGCGAGGCTGGTTTCGGAGTAGCGGCCGTAGATCTGGTGCCGCAGGATCGCATTGTCCGACAAGGGAGCGCGCACCACGCCGACAGGGCTGCCGTTGACCGCCACCTCGATGCCCGGGCTACCGCTGGAGGTGAACGCCAGGCGCAGGGTCGCCGTGCCGCGGGTCGCCTGCGGCAAATCGAACAGGATGCGATAGGGGGTCGCTTTCCCCTCTCCCCGCACGCCGTAGAACGGCGCGACCGTGGCTCCGGGCAGAGCCGTCGGGATGTGGGCGAAGAACCAGTCCTCTCCCGGGGTCGAGCGGCCGATCCGGTAGGTCACGCCGTCGGGAAACAGTTCCGGCAGGCGCAATTGCACATCGGGTTCGAAATAATGCTCGGCATGGGTGAACTCGCGCGCGTCGCGGTCGGCCACCCCGATGTCCCACAGCTTGCGGCCGTGGCTGGCGGGTGCCCAGCTCAGCCGGCCCAGATCGACGAGGCCGCCCTCCTCCCCGACCACGATATCGGCCTTGGCGTATTCGCCCAGGATCCCATCGGCAAAAGCGTGCAGCGTATAGCGCCCCGGCGCCACATGCCGGATCGTGAAGCGGCCCGACGGATCGTTATTGCGCGACCAGAACTGCAGATACTTGCCGTCGTTCTGCCATCGCACCGTGGTCGAACCGGCATAGCGACCGTCTTGCGCCATCCTTGCACGGTCCGCTTCGGGCGGCGGCGGCAGCGTGTAGGGGGTGCGGGTCAGCCCCACCATCAGCTTGCCGGTATAGCGCGAGCCCCAGGCACCGGACGGGTCATCGAGCGCGAGCTGGCCGGTCACCGTGCTGCGCGTCCCGGGCGGGGCATAGCCTTCGGCGTCCACCCAGCCATAGGGCCACTTCGCCTCCTCGCGCGCGAGCTGCGCCTTGGCGTCGGCCACCATGGCTGCGTGGCTCGGCCCTTCGTTGACGTAGAACATGAACGGGCCGACCACGCGGGTCCATCGCTCCCCGGGAAGGACCGTCACCTGCGAGCCGCCATAATGGCTGCTCTTCCAGTAATTGAGGACGGTCGGCTCTCCGTGGGCGGTGAACTCGGCCTTGTTGGGGCCGCCGCTCAGGTACTCGGCCGAAGGGTTGAGCAGGAACCAGCCGACCTTGCGCTGCCAGCTTGTCCAGCCATAGGCCCGCTCGTCCGCCTGGCGGGTGACATGGACGTATTTGTCGGGGTGGCCGTCCACCACCGGATAGCGACCGCTCCGCAGCGCATCGACATGGATGTCATCGAACCATCGCGCGAGCTCGATGGCGATGCGCGCTTCGGCCATCGTCGCCCCGTCATAGTCCGGCCGGTGATCGAACGCGGTGTAGGTGTAGAGCCCGCTCTCGCCGCGACCGAGGCTGTAGCGAATGTCGATATCCACCGGGAAGTCGCCGCCCGGCGCCGTGCCGGGGCCATGGCCCATCCTGCGCCCGCCCGAAATGCCCTTGACCGACACCTCCGCCCGCTCACCGCCATTCGCCGCAGGGTCGATGGTGATCCGCGAAACGATGTCGACCCCGCCGGTCACGTCGTGCGACCAGTAGGCGGCGGAATGGCCGCCGACATCGGCGGACAGCGTCTCGATGCCCTTGTAGGTCATGGAGACGAGGTCGCCCGTGCGCTTGGATATCTCGGCGGCGATGATGCCGTTGTCGAGCATGAAGCTCTCGCGATCCTCCCGCACCTGCACCGCGGCCGGCTGGGCATGCGCCAGCGCGGGCGCCAGGAACAGCAGGAGCGCGAGCCATTTGGCGCAGGTCCGCATCAGGAGCGAGCCAGGCGGCGGGCAGGTGTCGGCGGGGTTCAACATGGGTCGCTCTCCCTCAGGCCTTTGCCGCTTCGTCCAGTTCGAGCCGCAGGTAATCGTAGATCACGCCGCTGTTCAGCGAGCCGGCCGGCACGATGATGGTCAGCACGTTCTCGGCCTGCTTGAGCAGTTCGCCGGGGAAGCTGTGCTCGAACTCGTACCAGCGTGCCTGAATCTGGTGGCGCGTCATCACGCCGTCGCCGGGGAGCGGCAGGCTGCCCGCATCCTGCCCGTTGACGGTGATGCCGAGCGTGGTCGGCGCGCCGGTGCCGCTGAGGGCGAGGCGGAGCGTCGCGCGGCCGCTTCCCGCCGCCTCCATCGGAAAAACGATGCGGTAGGGCGTCGCGCGCCCATCTCCGGTGTAGCCGAAGAAGTCGCGATAGCGGGAGGCCGGGTCCTCGTTGTGCGGCGTGTGCTGGAAGAACCAGTCCTTCGCCGGGTCGGAGATGCCGGGGCGGAAGGTCACGTCGCCCGGGAACAGCCTGGGATATTCGAGCGCCAGCGCGGTGAGGAAGAAGCGGTCGCCGTAGAGATATTCGCGCCCCGTGCGGTCGGGCGTGCCGATCTCCCATAGCTGGCGCCCGCGACGCACCGGCGTCCACGCGATCCCGCCGAGATCGACATGCTCGCCGGGCCGAACCGTGACATCCGCCCGCGCATATTCGCCGAGCACGCCGTCGGCGAAGGCGTGGAGCGTGTAGGTGCCGGGCACGACATCGGGGATGGTGAAGCGGCCGCCCGGATCCTCGCTGTGCGTCCAGAACTGGTACCAGCTTCCCTCGTTCTGCCAGCCGATCGTGCGGGTGCCGCCATCCGCCGCCGCGACCTCGTAGGGCGCCTTCGACAGCCCGACCGACAGCCGCCCCTTGAGCCCCGCGCCAATCGGCGCCAGCGGCTCGACCAGCGCCAGCTGGCCGCTGACCGTGCCGCGCTGCGCCTTCGGGGTGAAGGCCGGGCTGTCGACCCAGCCATAGGGCCACTGCGCCTCCTCGCGCGCGAGCTTGGCCTTGGCGTCGTCCCAGATCGCGTCGGGCGTGGAGCCTTGCGCGACGTAGAGCATCATCGGGCCGACGACCCGGCTCCACGCCTCGCCCTCTCTCACGCTGACATTTGCGCCGGTGTAGTGGCTGCTGCGCCAATAGGCGAGGACGGTCGGCTTTTCCCCATGGGCGAGCAGTTCCGGCTTGGTCGGGCCGCCACTCAGATATTCGGGCGAGGTGATCAGCAGGAATGCGCCAAGGCCCCGCGCCGGGCTCGAGAAGCCGTAGGCGCGGTTCTCCGACTGCACCGCGCTGTAGACGTATTTGTCGCCTTGCAGCAGCGGGAAGGGCCCGTGGCGCAGCGCGTCGACATGGATGTGGTCGAAGAAGGGCTGCAGCTTGGCGGCGAAGCGCGCCTCCGACATGGTCCAGCCGGGATATTCGGGCGGATGGTCGAAGATGCAGTAGGTGTGCACCCCCTGCTCGCCGCGGCCCAGATGATAGCGGATCTCGATATCGGCATGGATGTCGCCCTCCGGCGCCGCACCGGGCCCGTGGCCCAGCTTGCGCCCGCCCGAGATGCCCTTGACCGACACCTCGGCGTGGGCCCCGCCATGGGCGGCAGGGTCCATCGTGACGCGCGTTTCGATCCGCGAGGCGCCGGTGACGTCATGCGACCAATAGGCAAAAGGGTGCCCGCCTTCCTCGCCATAGAGCACCTCGGTGCCCCGATAGACCAGCGAGACGAGGTCGCCGCTCGCCTTGGAGATTCTGGCGGTGACGATGCCATTGGCGAGGGTGAAGCTGCCCTCGTCCTCGGTGACGGTCACCGCCCCCTCCTGCGCGAAGGCGGGCATTGGCAGCAGGGCCAGCGCCGACACACCCATGAGCAGAGTCCGCCGGTCGAGCGCGGTTACCATCCCAGTCCTCTCCCCAACTTCATCTGGTGGCACGGCATCCCACCTTATAGTATGGGCGCAGAGTATCACGGCCGGCTGCAAAGCCCAGACCGGGCGTGGAAAAAACAGGCGGGGAGAGGAACATGGCGGATCGGGTCTCTGGATGGCTGCGGCTGGCCGCCGCGGCGGCGTCGCTGGGCCTGGCGATGCCCGCGTCTGCGGCGCAGCAGGCGCAACCGGCTCCGGCGGCCGCCCCCGCGCCGGCCGCCCCCGCCCCGGCACCTTCCGCGCCAGCCCCTCCCGTGCAGGCCCCTTCCGCCGCGAACCGGCCGGAGCTGGTCGCCGGCATTCCGGTCAATTACGACGAGGGCGCGATCCCCCCCTATGTGCTGCCCGACCCGCTGGTCCTGGAGGACGGCACTGCGGTGCAGGACGCCCCCACCTGGACCGCCCGGCGCCGCCCGGAGATCGTGCGCCTGTTCGAGGAGAACCAGCACGGCAAGGCCCCGGGGCGGCCGGCGGGCATGGTGTTCGAGGTGCACGAGCAGGGCCCGGCCCTGGGCGGCAGGGCGCTCCGCAAGCAGGTCCGCATCTACTTCAACGAGGATCGGAAGGGGCCGGTGCTCAACCTGCTGAGCTACACGCCGGCGGGGGCGACCGGGCCGGTGCCGCTGCTGCTCAATATCAGCTTCACCGCCAATGCGACGACCGTCGACGATCCGGACGTGGCGCCCGGCCTGATCTGGAGCCCCGAGCAGCGCAAGCGCGTGCCGGCCCCCGCCAATGCGCCCCCGTTCGGCCGGGTGGATCCCGTGCCGCTGCTGGAGGAGGGCATCGGCTTTGCCACCTTCTATTACGGAGACCTCGATCCGGACGATCACGGCGCCATGGCCGAGGGCGTCCGCCAGCTTTATCTGGAGCCGGGGCAGGTCTATCGCCGGCCGGACGAGTGGGGCGCGCTGGGCGCCTGGGCCTGGGGCATCAGCCGGGCGATCGACTATTTCGAGACGGACCCCGCGGTCGATGCCGGGCGCGTTGCGATCACCGGCATGTCCCGGCTCGGCAAGACGGCGCTGTGGGCGGGGGCGAAGGACGAGCGTGTCGCCGCGGTGATCGCCAGCGTCTCGGGCGAAGGCGGGGCGGCGATCAGCCGGCGCCTGTTCGGCGAGACCATCGCGCATTACGTGGCGCCGTCGCGCTATCCCTATCAGTTCGCGGCCAATTATGCCCGCTACGCAGCGGAGCCCGCGAGCGCGCCAATGGACGGGAACCTGCTGGTCGCGCTGATCGCGCCGCGCCCGCTATTGCTCCAGACCGGCAGCACCGACTTCTGGTCGGATCCCAAGGGCGAGTTCCTCTCAGCAATCGATGCGAGCCGCGTCTACGAACTGCTCGGCGACGAAGGGCTCGGCACCGACATCTGGCCCGAGCCCGGCCGGAAGGTCGGCGGGACCTTGAGCTACTACATGCACGAGGGCGGCCATGTCCCGGTGCCGGGCGACTGGCCGGTGTTCATCGACTTCCTGAAAACGCACCTGAAGCCATGACAGGCCACTGCATCATGGCGCTTGCGCATGACGGCTGAGCTTGCAGCCCCGGCATCGGGAAGGAGCCCCGGCCAGAGCCCCGCTCCCCCGCCTCGCAAGCCACCGAAGCCCGCACACCACGCTGAGCCATGCCGCCGCCGCCCAGCACCGCCGCTCCTCGACCCGCGTCGCCCGGCCGCTCCCCGCGCACACCCGCGCGCACCCGCGCCCTGGCATCGAGAATCTTTTCGCGCCCGCGAAACCGCTACCCCCGGCCCGGCGTTCGCCCTGACATCATGCCCATCGATATTTCCGCCAGCTTCAGCTTCTCCCTGCAGGGCCCGAGCGACGTGCTCCTCCAGTTCGAGGCGGCCGCCATCCCGGAACAGGAGATCCTCTCCTGCGACTGCCAGCTGACCGAGGCGGCGCATCTCGCGCGCATTCCGGCGCAGGACAATATCGGGAACCGCATCTGGCTGCGCAGCGAGGGCCAGTACCACGTCGAATACAAGGCGCAGGTGGAGGTGCGGCGCCTGCTGGCCGAGCTCTCGACGCTGGGCCGGCTGGAACCGCACGACCTCCCGGGCGAGGCGGTGCAGTACCTGTTCGATTCGCGCTATTGCCCGGCGGACCGCTTCCAACCCTTCGTGGAGGCCGAGTTCGGCCATCTTTCGGGCGGCGAGCGGATGGTCGCCATGCGCGACTGGGTGGCGGAAAACTTCGCCTACGTGCCCGGCTCCAGCGATGCCACCACCACCGCCGCCGACAGTTTCATAGAGCGGCGGGGCATCTGCCGCGATTACGCGCACGTGATGATCACCCTCGCCCGCGCCAGCGCGGTGCCGGCGCGGTTCGTCAGCTGCTATGCCCCGGGGGTCAACCCGCCCGATTTCCACGCGGTGGCCGAAGTGTTCCTGGCCGACGAGACGATCCCGGGCGGCGGCGCCTGGCACATCTTCGATGCAACCGGCATGGCCGACCCGGCGCAGACGGTGAAGATCGGCGTTGGCCGCGATGCCGCCGACGTCAGCTTCATGACGACGTTCGGCCCCGCGATGTTCCAGGACAAGACCGTTACCGTCACCAGTTCGGCGTGAGCTTTCGCTTGCCCCGCGCGCTCCCGCAGTGCAGCAGGGCCGCGCTGGACAGGGTCGACGAGGGGACGCGAGGATGATCATCGCCCGGGGCTTTGCGCGATGAGCAAGGCCGGCACGCTGCTTCTGTTCGGCGCCACGGGCGATCTCGCCCAGCGCATGTTGCTGCCCTCGCTCTGCGCGCTGAACGCCGACGGGCTGCTGGAAGACGACCTCACGATCATCGGCACCTCCCGCTCGGAGATGACCGACCAGCAGTTCCGCGATTTCGCGCGCCGGGCGGTCGAAACCCACCTGCCCGACAATCGCGGCGCGCCCAGCGCGGATTTCCTCAACCGCCTGCACTACCAGCCGCTCGACGTCACCACGCCCGAAGGGTTCGACGAGCTCGCCCGCAAGGTGGAAAGGCGCGAGGGCGGCGTCGCCATCTTCCTCTCCACCGCGCCCAGCCTGTTCGAGCAGAGCATCGCCGGCCTCGCCAATGCCGGGCTCGCCGGCGCCAATTCGCGCATCAGCCTGGAAAAGCCGCTCGGCCACGATCTCGCCTCCAGCCGCCAGATCAACGACGCGGTCGCCAGCGCCTTTCCCGAGGAGCGCATCTTCCGCATTGACCATTATCTCGGCAAGGAGACGGTGCAGAACCTCATCGCGCTGCGCTTTGCCAACCTCATGTTCGAGCCGCTGTGGAACGCCCAGCACATCGACCATGTGCAGATCAGCGTGGGCGAGACGGTCGGCCTGGAAGGGCGCGCCGATTTCTACGAGAATGCCGGCGCCCTGCGCGACATGGTGCAGAACCACATGCTGCAGCTGCTCGCCCTGGTCGCGATGGAGCCGCCGACCCACTTCGACGCGGGCGCCGTGCGCGACGAGAAGGTCAAGGTCCTGCGCGCCCTGCGCCCGCTCGGCCCGGGGGAGAGCGTCACCGGCCAATATCGCGGCGGCGCGGTCGGCGGATCGATCGTGCCGGGCTATGACGAGGAACTCGGCCGCGACAGCGACGTCGAAACCTTCGTGGCGATCAAGGCCCATGTCGACAACTGGCGCTGGCACGGCGTGCCGTTCTACCTGCGCACCGGCAAGCGCATGCCGCGCCGGGTCACCGAGATCGTGGTGCAGTTCCGCCCGATCCCGCACTCGATCTTCACCGAAGCGCGCACCCGCCCCAACCGCCTCGTCATCGGCATCCAGCCGCAGGAGAACATCACCCTCTCGCTGATGGCCAAGGTGCCGGGGCTGGACCGCGCGGGCATGAGCCTCAGGCAGGTGCCGCTCGACATCGCCCTGCCCGATGCCTTTTCCGGCCGCGAACGGCGCATCGCCTATGAACGCCTGCTGCTCGACCTGGTCGAGGGCGCGCAGACCCTGTTCGTCCGCCGCGACGAGGTGGAGGCGCAATGGGCCTGGATCGATGGCATCCGCGAACAATGGCAGCGCGAAGGGCTCATTCCGCGCCCCTACAGCGCCGGCAGCTGGGGCCCGAGCGCCGCCATCGCCCTCACCGAACGCGACGGGGTCAGCTGGAATGAATGAGCGCGGCTCTTTCTCGCCGTTCTGCTTGCGGCTGCGCTTGCGTCGGGCCGAGCAATCCCTAACCTGCCCCGGACACAAGCGCGCCCTCGCCGGCGCGTCACCCGCAGCAATCAGGGGAGCCGCATGAGCCTCCACCCGACCGTAGACCGCGTCACCGACCGCATCGTCCAGCGCTCGCGCGACAGCCGCCGCCGCTATCTCGACCTGATGGAGGCCGAAGGCGAGCGCCACCGCGACCGCAACGTGGCGCTGCCCTGCTCCAACCTCGCTCACGGCTTCGCCGCCGCCGGGGAGGACAAGCCCTCCATCGCCACACGGCGCGGCCCCAATATCGGCATCATCAGCGCCTACAACGACACGATCAGCGCCCACCAGCCCTATGGCGCCTACCCGCCGCAGATGAAGCTGTTCGCCCGCGAGGTCGGCGCCACGGCGCAGGTCGCCGGCGCCACCCCCGCCATGTGCGACGGCGTCACGCAAGGCACGGACGGGATGGAGCTGTCGCTGTTCAGCCGCGACGTCATCGCCCTCGCCACCGCGGTCGGCCTCAGCCATGTGATGTACGATTCCGTCGCCATGCTCGGCATCTGCGACAAGATCGTGCCCGGCCTGCTGATCGGCGGCCTGCGCTTCGGCTGGCTGCCGACGATGTTCGTGCCCGGCGGCCCCATGCCCACCGGCATCGCCAACAAGGAAAAGCAGCGCGTCCGCCAGCTCTATGCGGAGGGCAAGGCGACCCGCGCCGACCTGCTGGAAAGCGAGAGCAAGTCCTATCACTCGCCCGGCACCTGCACCTTCTACGGCACCGCCAATTCCAACCAGATGATGATGGAGCTGATGGGCCTGCACATGCCCGGCGCCGCCTTCGTCAACCCGGGCACGCCGCTGCGGCAGGAACTCACCCGCGCCGCCGTCCACCGCCTCGCCGCGATCACGCAGGACGGCAACGATTACCGCCCGCTGGCCAAATGCGTGGACGAGAAGGCCGTCGTCAACGCCGCCGTGGGCCTGCTCGCCACCGGAGGCTCGACCAACCACGCGATCCACATTCCCGCCTTTGCCCGCGCCGCCGGGGTGATCATCGACTGGACCGACCTGGCGGAACTGAGCCACGTCGTGCCGCTGCTCGCCCGCGTCTATCCCAACGGCTCGGGCGACGTGAACCACTTCCACGCCGCCGGGGGCATCGGCTTCGTGGTCAAGGAGCTGCTCTCCGCCGGCCTCGCCCACCGCGACATCATGACCGTGGCGGGCGACGACCTCGCCGCCTATGCCCGCGAGCCGTGGCTCAACGAGGGCGAACTCGACTGGCGCGAGATCGGCGAGAGCGCCGACGACACCATGCTGCGCCCCGCCGGCGCCCCGTTCCAGCCCGATGGCGGCATGCGGCTGGTGCAGGGCAATCTCGGCCGCGCCTGCTTCAAGACCAGCGCCGTGGACGAGGAGCGCTGGACCGTCGAGGCGCCCTGCCGCGTGTTCGAAACGCAAAAGCAGGTGGCCGAAGCGTTCGCCGCCGGAGAGCTCGACCGCGACGTGGTCGTGGTGGTCCGCTTCCAGGGCCCGCGCGCCAACGGCATGCCCGAACTGCACAAGCTGACCCCGCCGCTCGGCGTGCTGCAGGACCGCGGATATCGCGTCGCGCTCGTCACCGACGGGCGCATGTCCGGCGCCAGCGGCAAGGTGCCCGCCGCCATCCATGTCAGCCCGGAGGCGCTGGAGGACGCGAACGGCCATTTCGGCCCGCTCGCCTATCTGCGCGACGGCGACATCGTGCGCCTCTCGGCCGAGGAGGGCACGCTCACCACCAGTGCCGACCTCTCCACCCGCGAGCCCGCCCGCCCCGCCGAGCCCCAGGCCGGCACCGGGCGCGAACTGTTCGCTATGTTCCGCGTCGGCGCCGACGAGGCCGAGAAAGGCGCCTCGTCCATGCTGGCCCTGGCCGAGCTGTGAACGGCACCGCTTCCTCCACCGCCGCCCCGGGCGAAGGGGCCGCGCCACAAGGACTCTCGCACCAGGCGGAGGCCACGACCGAACTCGTCGCCGTCGATATCGGCGGAACCCATGCGCGCTTCGCGCTCGCCTCTGTCGGCGCAGACAATACGATCCGGCTGGCCGAGCCGATCACGCTGAAAACCTCCGACCATGCCAGCCTCACCACCGCGTGGGAGGAGTTCGAGCGCCGCTGCGACAGCCCCGTGCCGCGCGCCGCCGCCATCGCCATCGCCGGGCCGGTCACCGGCGAGACCGTGCGCATGACCAACAATAGCTGGGTCCTGCGCACCGGCGCGCTGGACGACCAGCTCGGGCTCGACCGGGTGAGCGTGCTCAACGATTTCGCCGCGGTGGCCCATGCCGTCGCCCGCGCCCCGGCCGACCAGCTGCTCCACATCGCCGGCCCGGACCGCCCATTGCCGCAAAGCGGCACGATCAGCGTCATCGGCCCCGGCACCGGCCTCGGCGTCGCCCACTTCCACCGCTACGTCACCGGGGCGGGCACGCGCTTCTACCACGTGCAGGCGACCGAAGGCGGGCATATCGACTTCGCCCCGGTCGACCATATCGACGACGTGATCCTCCAGCGCCTGCGCCGCAAGCACCGCCGCGTCTCGGCCGAGCGCGTCGTCGCCGGCCCGGGCATCATCGAGATCCACGCCGCCCTCGCCGCGATGGAAAAGCGCGGCGCGGAAGAACTGTGCGACAAGACGATCTGGGAACGCGGCCTCGCGCGGCAGGACAGCCTCGCCGCTGCGGCGGTGGACCGCTTCTGCCAGTCGCTCGGCAGCGTCGCGGGCGATTACGCGCTGGCGCACGGGTCCAGCGCGGTGGTGATCGCGGGCGGGCTCGGTTATCGCCTGCGCGACATTCTCGGCGGCTCCGGCTTTGCCGAGCGCTTCCGGTTCAAGGGCCGCTACGAACAGTTGATGGCCGGCCTGCCGGTCAAGCTCATCGTCCATCCGCAACCGGGCCTGTACGGCGCGGTCGCCGCCTTCCAGGTGGAGCACCTGTCATGAAGACAATCGAAGACGTGATGCGCATGGCCCCGGTCATCCCGGTGCTGGTGATCGAGGACGCGGCCGAGGCCCGCCCGCTCGCCGAGGCGCTGGTTGCGGGCGGCTTGCGCGTGCTCGAAGTCACCTTGCGCACGCCGTGCGCCCTCGATGCGATCCGCGAGATGAAGCAAGTCGAAGGGGCGGTGGTCGGCGCGGGCACCGTCACCAACCAGCACCAGCTCGACGACGCGCTGGAAGCGGGCGCGGAGTTCATCGTCTCCCCCGGCCTCACCAAGAAGCTGGCCAAGGCGGCCATCAAGGAGGAGGTCCCGTTCCTCCCCGGCATCGCCACGGCCGGCGACATCATGCGCGGGCTCGATCTCGGCCTCAGCTATTTCAAGTTCTTCCCCGCAATGGCCGCGGGCGGCATCCCGGCGCTGAAGGCGCTCGCCGCCCCGTTCGGGCAGGTGCGCTTCTGCCCCACCGGCGGCATCAGCCTCGACACCGCGCCCGAATGGCTAGCACTGGAGCCGGTCCTGTGCGTCGGCGGCAGCTGGGTCGCCCCCAAGGGCGCCGCGCCCGAACAGGTCGAGGCCCTCGCCCGAGAGGCCGCCCAGCTCGGCAAATGAGAAGCGTCGCCGAGCTGACCGGGCGGCTGCAGGAACTGCACCGCCAGACGGCCGAAACGCCGCTGTTCAACCCGGTCTTCCAGCTCTCGCTGGACCTGTCGCGCCTGATCGAAAGCGGCGATCTGACGCTCGACCATTGCGAGTCGCTGATCGCCGAACTGGAATGCGAGGCCCTGCGCGCCCGCGCCGAGCGGCTGCGCGGCCTCGTCGCCCCGGTCGCCCCCGCCGCCAACGCGCAGGCGCTGGGCGAGGACATGGAGGTGGAGGACTTCGCCGCCTTCCGCGCGCGGTGGGAACACCCGCAACTCCACGCCGTGTTCACCGCGCACCCGACCTTCCTGCTCACCCCCGCGCAATCGGAGGCCGTGGCCATCGCCGCCGCGAGCGACGGCCCGATCGACGAGACCGTCTGCGCCGCCCCCTCCAGCCGCCCCGCCGTCACCCTCGCCTACGAGCACGAGCGAGCGATGCGCGCCATCGCCCATGCGCAGGACGCGCGCGACCGCATGGTCGGCCAGTTGCTCAGCCATGCGCAGGCCCGCTGGCCCGGCGAATGGCTCGACCTGAAGCCGCTGCCGTTCCGCTTCGCCCACTGGGTCGGCTACGACATGGACGGGCGCACCGACATCACCTGGTCCGCCTCGATCGGCTTCCGCCTGTCGGAAAAGGCCGAGCGCCTCGCCCGCTACCGCGATGCGCTGGCCGCCATCGACCCGGCGCACCCGCTGCTCGGCGAACTGCGCCCCGCCGCCGACTACGCCGCGGACCGCGCGCGCGATTTCGCCGGGGATCTCAGCGACCCCGCCGCGCTCTCCGTCGCCGCCAACCGCCTCACCGCCAGCGACCCGCGCCGCCTGCTGAGCCTCAAGCCCTACATCGAGCGCCTTGAAACCGAAGCGCGGGAGGCGCCCGCCGAACGCGCGGTGCAGCTCAAGACCCTCGCCGCCGCCATGCGCGCCGACGGGCTCGGCATGGGCTGGATCCACTTCCGGGTGAACGCCAAGCAGCTGCACAATGCCGTCCGCCGCCGGCTCGATCCCGAAGGCACGCTCGACCTGTCGAGCAAGGGCGCCACCGTCCACCTGCGCAACGCCATCGCCGGGGTGACGCCGCTCAGGGCCAATTTCGCCGCCTTGGCGATCGAGAGCTCCACCGCCATCCGCCAGTTCCTCGCGATGGCGCAGATCCTCCACCATATCGACGCCGACGCGCCGATCCGCATGCTCATCGCCGAATGCGAGGAGCCCGCCACGGTCCTCGCCGCGCTCTACTTCGCCAAACTGTTCGGCATCGCCGACCGGGTCGACGTCTCGCCTTTGTTCGAGACCGAGACCGCGCTCGAACATGGCGGCCGCTTCCTCGACGCCCTGCTGGCCGAGGAGGAATACCGAACCTATGCCCGCGCACGCGGCCGGGTGGCGATCCAGACCGGCTTCTCCGATGCCGGCCGCTTCGTCGGGCAGGTGCCCGCGAGCCTCGCCATCGAGCGCCTGCAAGGCCGTCTGGCCGAGGCGATGCAGGCCAACGGGCTCACCGATTGCTCGGCGCTCATCTTCAACACGCATGGCGAGAGCATGGGCCGCGGCGCGCACCCCTCCTCGCTGGAGGACCGCCTCGCCTGGCCGCTCAGCCCATGGGCGCGGCGCCGCTTCGTGCGCGCCGGCATCGCGCTGGAGCCGGAGGTCAGCTTCCAGGGCGGCGACGGCTATTTGTTCTTCGCCAATCCCGACCTCGCTCTGGCGACGCTCACCCGCATCAGCGCCGCCCGCCCGGCCGAGACCGATCCGGACGCCCCGCCCGACCCGTTCTACCGCCGCACCGATCTCAGCCTCGATTTCTACCGCGCCGTTCGCGACCACCAGCACCAGCACCTCGAAAGCCGCACCTATTCCCGCGCGGTCACCGCCTTCGGGCTCGGCCTGCTCAATGCCACCGGCAGCCGCGTCTCGCGCCGCCAGTCGGACATCAACGCCGACCGCGAGATGAGCTTGCGCCAGATCCGCGCCATCCCGCACAACGCCATCCTGCAGCAGCTCGGCTATCCGGTGAACGTCATCGCCGGCATCGGCAGCGCGGCGGACGGCAATTTCGAGGAACTGGCCGCGCTCCTCTCCAGCAGCGCGCGCGGGCGCCAGCTGATCCGCCTCGCCCGCACGGCCAATGCGCTGGCCAGCATCAAGACCGTCGCGGCCTATGGCGAGCTGTTCAACTCGGCCTATTGGGCCAGCCGCCCCTATCGCGGGGTGGAGCAGCATCTCGCCGGCCCCTGCGGCGCGCTGGCCGAGCACCTGATCAACGACGACCGCGTCGGCACCTTCCGCCGCCTCGCCTCGCGCCTCAGGGTCGATGCGCTGAAGCTCCACCGCCTGCTGGCGCTGATCCCCGACGAGACGCCGCCGCACCAGGACGAACAGGGGCGCGAGCAGGTGCGCCGCGCGATCGGCGCCTGCCAGGCACTGCGGCTGGCGCTGTTCCAGCACATGTTCCTGCGCGCCGTGTCGGTGCCGGCCTTCAGCCGCGCCAACGACATCACCCGCGAGGACGTGCTGGAGATGGTCTTCACGCTGCGCATCGACGCCGCGCTCGCCCAGCTGCGCCGCGCCTTCCCCACCAGCTTCCCCAAGCTCGACGATTTCACCCTGACCGAGCCCGCCGACTACCCCGATGGCGGCGACGAAGGCTATGCCGCGATCCGCCGCGACTTCATCGACCCGATCGAGCGCGCCTACAATCTGTCCTTACGCATCAGCACCGCCATCGCCAACCAGTTCGGCGCCCACGGCTGAGGGCAGAAGCAGAAGCAAGGCAGCGCCAACGTCCCGGATCTGCCACCAGCACCAGCGCAGCGCACAGGACCGCCGCCGCTTCACCCGCGCTCCCGCCAGCACACCCCCCCCGGCGGAGCCTCAGCTGCTTATGACCGCCGCGGCGGCTCCGGCGTGAACACCCATCCATCCCCCTCCACCCGCGCCAGCACGCCGCCGAGATTGCCCCTCTCGCCCGACCGCAGCGAGTCCAGCAGCCGCGCCGCCGCGCTGCCCCGCGGCGCACCGCCGAGCTCCGTCACCGCCCGCTCCACGATCCGCAGCGCCACCGCGCGCGGGGCGAGGGGCCGGTAGCGGATCTCCGCCGCGCTCACCGCCACCCGCTCGGCCCACTCGCGCTCCGCCGCCCAGCGGAGCGCCTCCTCGGCCTCCGCCAGGTGCGCGGCGCTTGTCGCCAGTGCGAGCGGATCGGGCAGCGCCTCGCCGGCCAGCGCCCTGCGCATACGCACCCGTTCGAAACGCTCGTCCGCATTGCTGGGATCGGATGCGGGCACCAGCCCGGCCGCCGCCACCACCCGCTCCAGCTCGGCGCGACGGAACCCCAGCAGCGGGCGGATCAGCGGCAGCGCGGAGCCCGGCACCACGCCGCGCTCGCGCACGCCGGCGAGCCCCGCCACGCCGCAGCCACGGCCGAGCCGCATCAGCAAGGTTTCCGCCTGATCGTCGGCCTGGTGCCCTGTGGCGAGCGCCGCCAGCCCGCGCTCGCCGGCCCAGCGCCCCAGCGCCGCATAGCGCGCCGCCCGCGCCTCCGCCTGCAGATTGCCCGCGCCGACCGCCACCGCCAGCACCGCGCAGGCCGCGCCCCGCTCCGCGCAGGCCGCCTGCACCAGCGCGCATTCGCCCGCCGCCTCGGGCCGCAAGCCATGGTTCACGCTCGCCACCTCGAACGCGCCCGGCACCGCCGCCTGCGCCAGCACCAGCAGCGCCAGCGAGTCCGGCCCGCCGCTGACCGCCAGCCCGATCCGCCCGCCGCCGGGGTTCAGCCGCGCCAGCGCGCGAGCGAACCGCTTCACGAGTTCCGCCGGCAGGCCCTCGCCCGCCCGCACATCACCGGCCGCCCCGGGCCCAGCCGGCGGTTCAGCCGGTCCAGCCGGCTGGCCCTCAGCTACAGGTGACGCGGGCGCGATTGCGCTCATATTGTTCCAGCAGCCGCCCTGTGGCGAGCGCGGGATAGGTGTCGCCGAACTCGGCCAGCGCGATGCAGGCGCGGTTGGTGTCGCCGATCGCGATCATCGCCTCGGCCAGGTAGAGGAGGCTATCGGGCGCGCGCGCCGCCTGCCGGTCGGACTGGTAGTTCTCGAAGAAGTGCGTCGCCGCCTCGCGCGGCTGGCCATTGTCGAGATAGGCCCGCCCCAGCAGGTTGCGCCCATAGGTCACGCGCGGGTGGCTGGGATAGCGCTCCAGGAACAGCGCCAGCTGCTGCTGCGCCTCCGGATAGAAGCCCGCCTCCCACAGGCGGAAGCCATAGGTATATTCGTCGTCACCCGCATCGTCGGTCGCCGGCTTGGCGATCGCCTGCACCGCGGCGACCCGCTCCGGGCTCGGCGCCCCGGCGGGTGCGACCGAGTCCACCGGAGTGGCGGCCGTGCTACCGCCCGTGCCGCCGCCAGTCGTGCTGCCCGGGGCCGGGATCACGCCCGTCGGCGGGAGGGGCGCCGGCCCGGGCGCGGGAGCCGTTTCCAGCGCCTCCACCCGGTCCTGCAGCTCGGTCAGCTGATAGGCACCTTGCTCGCTCCGCTCGGTCAGCCGCGCCATCTGCGCCTCGATCGCGTCGAGCCGCGCGAGCACATCGGTCAGCGCCCCGCCCGAGGGCGTGCCCGGCACCGGCTGCGGCTGGGCCGGCTGCTGCCCGGTGACCACCTCGGGCGGGAAGTAGCGCCCGTCGCCACCCGGAAACACCGATCGCTGCAAGGCCCGCACCTCCGCCTCGATCCGGCGCAGCCGCGCCTCCTCGTCCTGCGCCCCGGCGGGCACCGCCAGCACGCCCGCGCCCAGCGCCCCTGCCGCCACGAGGCTCCACTGTCTCACCCACGCCGTCCGGCCGCTTGTCATCCTGACTCTGGTCCTCTTGCCATCACCGTTGCGGCTCCGCGTGGCGCAGCCTCGGCGAACCGCGCATGAACGCGAGCCCGCCCTCGCGGCCGACCCATAGAGCCGGGCGATTCGCCTTGTCGAGCCGCCCGCCTCTTCAAGTTGTGGGCGACTGCGCCCTCGCCCCGGACGCGCCCCGGGCCGGCGCCGAGCGCTCTGCGCCACCGGTCGCCCCCGCCGCAGGGCCGGCGCGCGCCAGCAGCGCCTCGGCGGTGACCGGCACGTCGCGCATGATCCGCTGTTCCCCGGCCAGGCGGCCGACCCGGCGCCCGCCCACATCGACCGCCAGCGCGTCAGGCCGGCCGGTCCACAGGAGCGGCCCGTCAGCATCGGTTGGGACGGTATAATGTTCGCCCTCGGCCATCTGCTTCTGCATCAGCTGGCGCCCGCTGGCATCGTAGAACTTGACCCAGACGCCCTCCTCCAGCGCGGTGAACACGACCGGCCCGGCCGGCGCGCTCGCCGCCCGCGCCCCGCCTGCCGCAGAGGTGCTCGCCCGGCGCTGCGCCGCCACCTGCGCCGCCCGCTCGCGCTCCTGCTGCTCCACCAGGCTCGGCAGTTCGGCGGCCGGAGTGAACAAGGTGCGCATGAAGAAGAACCCGCCCAGCAGCAGCAGCAGCACCGCGGCTACCGCCAGCCAGCTCAGCCCGGCCGAGGGGATCCGCGCCGGATCGCCAGGCTCGAAACGCGCGCCGCGCTCCTGCTCGCGCGGCTGGGCCGCCATCTCGGCGCGCACCGCGTCGGCGACGATGTCGGGGTCCACCCCCAGCAGCTTGGCATAGCTGCGCGCGAACCCGGTCGCATAGGTGCGCCCCGGCAGGGTGGAGAACGCGCCCGCCTCGATCGTGTGCAGGTGCCGCTGGGGGATGCGCGTCTCGGCCGCGACCTGCGCGATGGTCAGGCCCTGCGCCTCGCGCTCGGCCTGCAGGGCCGCGCCGATCCCGCCGTCCATCGCGGCCGTCTCGTCCTGCGCCCAGTTGTCATCCATGTCGCTCACGCCGGTTTCCCGCTCTGCAACCCGCGCCCTCAGAAGGGAGCGGGGCCGGTGAGTCAAGCCGCACGCCCCGATCGGGAAGGTGCGGGTGGGCGAAGGCCCGCTAGTCGAGCTCGATTGCGCGCTCCGCCGCCCAGCGGGTCAGCTCGCCGCGCATATCCGGCGGGGGCGCGGCCAGCCACGCCTCCATCGCCGCGCCGATCTCGGGCAGGTCCACCTTGCGCACCAGTTCCTTGATCGGGCCCACGGCGGCCGGGGTGATCGACAGCCGCCTGATGCCGATCCCCAGCAGCGCCAGCGCCTCCAGCCGGCGCCCGCCCATCTCGCCGCACACGCCCAGCTGCACCGGATGCCCCTCCACCGTCCGCACCACCCGCCGCAGGAAGCGCAGGATGGACGGGCTCACCCAGTCGTAACGCTGCGCCAGCCGCGGGTCTGCCCGGTCCGCCGCGAACAGGAACTGCGTCAGGTCGTTGGTGCCGATGGAAACGAACGACAGGCGCGGCAGCAGCGTGTCGAGCGTCTCGGCCAGCGCCGGCACTTCCAGCATCGCGCCATAGCGGATCGCATCGGGCAACCGGTGCTTGCGATCCTTCAAGAAGGCGAGCTGCCCGTCGAACACCGCCCGCGCCGCGTCGAACTCCCACGGCTCGGAGACCATCGGGAACATCACGTTCAGCCGCCGCCCGGCCGCCGCATCCAGAAGCGCGCGCGCCTGCACCTTGAGCAGCCCCTCGCGCTCCAGCGACAGGCGCAGCGCGCGCCAGCCCATCGCCGGGTTCTCCTCGCGGCTCTCCTCGGTCATCTCGCGCAGGTACGGGAGCGTCTTGTCGCCGCCGATATCGACCGTGCGGAAGATCACCGGCTTGTCGCCCGCCACCTCCAGCACGTCGCGATAGAGCCGCGTCTGCCGGTCGCGCGCGGGCAGGGCATCGGAAACGAGGAACTGGAATTCGGTGCGGAACAGCCCGATCCCGTCCGCCCCGGTCATCGCCAGCATCGGCATGTCGTCGAGCAGGCCGGCATTGATCATCAGCTCGATCCGGGTGCCGTCGCTTGTGAACGGCTCCACGTCGCGCAGGGCGGCATAGGCGGCGCGCCGCTCGCGGCTGCGGGCGAGCCGCGCGTCGAACGCCTCGCACACGCTGGCCGTGGGCCGGATGATCGCCTGCGACTGGTCGCCATCGAGCAGGATCTCGTCGCCATCGCGGATCAGCCCGCGCGCATTGCGCACCCGCCCGACCACCGGAATGCCCATGGCCCGCGCCACGATCACCACGTGCGCGGTCAGCGAGCCTTCCTCCAGCACCACCCCCTTCAGCCGCCGCCGGTCATATTCCAGCAGTTCGGCGGGCCCCAGGTTCTTGGCGATGAGGATCGAATCGCCGCGCAAGCCGCTGCTCGCCGCGGTGCCCAGCTGGCCGGAGACGATCCGCAGCAGGCGGTTGGCCAGGTCCTCCAGGTCGTGCATCCGCTCGGCCAGCAGCGGGTCGCGGATCTGGCGCATCCGCATCCGCGTGCGCTGCTGCACGCGCTCGATCGCCGCCTCGGCGGTGAGGCCCGAATCGATCGCCTCGTTGATGCGACGGCCCCAGCCCTCGTCATAGGCGAACATCTTGTAGGTCTCGAGCACCTGCTCGTGCTCGCCGCCGACGCCGAACTCGGCATGGCTGGTCATGTCCTCGATCTGCTCGCGCATCTTGTCGAAGGCGAGATAGACGCGGGCCCGCTCGGCCTCGATATCCTCGGCCACGGTCTGCTCGATGGTGATGCGCGGCTGGTGGAACACCGCCTTGCCGCTGGCCAGCCCCTTGACCAGCTGGAGGCCGGCCAGCACCTCCTGCCCGCTCTGCGCGGCGGAGCGCCCGCCCGCATCCTCGTCGTCGACCAGGCCTGCATTGTGGATCAGCTCGGCCAGCACCATGGCGACCGTCTGCAGCGCCTCGATCTCCACCTCCTCATACCGGCGCGGCTCCACATGCTGCACGGTCAGCACGCCCACCGCGCGCTGGCGCCGCACGATCGGCACGCCGGCAAAGGAGTGGAACCGCTCCTCGCCCGTTTCCGGCCGGTACTGGAATTCGGGGTGAGAGGCGGCCTCGGCGAGGTTGAGCGTCTCGATGTTCTGGGCGATGGTGCCGGTCAGCCCCTCGCCAATGCCCAGCCGGGTGACGTGGACCGCGTTCTGTTCGAGCCCGCGCGTGGCGAACAGTTCCAGCATGCCCTCGCGCAGCAGGTAGACCGAGCAGACTTCGCTATCGAGCGAGTCGCCGATGATCTCCACCACCTGGTTCAGCTTGCCCTGCGCGTGCAGGCGCGAGGCCATCACCTCGTGCAGCCGGGTCAGGATGGTGCGAGCGGCGGCGGCAGCGGCGGGCATGCCTCAATCGCCTAACGCATCACGGAGAGTTTGCAACCGAGCGCCGGATCGGGGGCTCTCCCGCCCCCCGGTCCGGCACGATGCCTGTGTGCTGGCCCGCTCAGTGGCGGGACATCGCTTCCTTGATCTGAAGCTTCTGCTTCTTGATCGCCTGAATCATCGCCGTGTCGGGACTGGGGCGGCTCATCTCGGAACGGAGCCGGCGTTCCAGCCCTTCGTGCTTGGCCTGAAGGGCTGCGACATGCGAGGATTCCATACGCATTCTCCTTTTGTTAGAGCGACGCGAAATGGACGACTCGTCAGATGCGGCGAGCCGCCCGATTGTCATCAAATCACAATACAACCGGGTCGGCAAACCCGCACTGCGGCGAAGCGGGCCAGCCCGGCGATGTGGCGAGACCGGCCCGAATCCGCGCGAGCGGCCTGCCCAACGAGGGGACCTGCGGTGAACGAAGAGGAGATGCGCCGGCACCTGCTGGGCCTCAGGATCGAGCACCGCGACCTCGACGCGGCGATCGCCGCGCTCACCGCCGCCAACAGCTCCGACCAGCTGCAGATCGCCCGGCTGAAGCGCAAGAAACTGGCCCTGCGCGACCAGATCGCCATCCTCGAAGATTATCTGATGCCCGACATCATCGCCTGACCTCGCGCACCCCGCGCCGGGCGCGCCTCGACCCAGTCACGCGCAAGAGCGACGCGAGGCGGGTGACGCAAGTCCGCGCAGCGCCGCCCCCATTCCGCACGGGCGCAGGGTTGCGCAGCGGCGCAACCTGGCGCTTTGGCAAGGCTCGGTTGCGCAGCCCGCCCCGGATATCTTCGCGTCGGCAAAACAGGTCCGGGCGCCGCCACAAGCCCAGCCGGCCTCGCTGCCGCAAGCCGGCGCCCGCAAGCCGGCACATCCCGGCAAAGCACCCCCCCCGGTCGAGTCGTCTCCAGCGGCGCAGCGCATGCCGGCTTCGCCTCTCGCTCCCGCAACCCTCGCCCTCCAAGCCCCTCCTGCCCACCTTCAACCCCAGCCGCCCGGCAGCCCGCCTCACACCATCGCCAGAGCCGCCGCCCAGCCCGCCAGCCGCCGCTCGCGTTCCTCCTCGCCCATTGCCGGCTCGAAGCGGCGCTGCGGCCCGATCATCGCCGCGCCCGCCGCTTCCAGGTCCGGGTGCAGCCCCGCGCCCAATGCCGCCAGCATCGCCGCCCCCAGAGCGGTCGTCTCCACGAAAGCGGGCCGCTGCACCGGCAAGTCCAGCAGGTCGGCGATGTCCTGCGCCATCCAGTCATTCGCCGCCATGCCGCCATCGATCCGCAGCAGGCTCCACGGCGCCCCATCCGCGGCGAAGGCGGCGGCGAGGTCGCGCGTCTGGTGCGCCATCGCCTCCAACGCCGCGCGCACGATCTGCGCCCGCCCGGTGGCAAAGCTCAGCCCATGGATCGCGCCCCGCGCCTCCGGCCGCCAGTGCGGCGCGCCGAGGCCCGCGAGCGCCGGCACCACCACCACCCCGCCATTGTCGGGCACCTGTCGCGCCAGCGCCTCGCTCTCGCCCGCGCTGTCGATGATTTGCAGCGAATCGCGCAGCCACTGGATCAGGCTGCCGGCGACGAACACCGACCCTTCCAGCGCATAGAGCCGCCGCCCGCCGATCTGGTGCAGCACCGTGCTCAGCAGGCGATTGGCGGAGCGCACCGGCGCCGCCCCGCAATGGGCGAGGATGAAGGCGCCGGTGCCATAGGTCGCCTTGCTCTCGCCTCGCGCCAGGCAGCCCTGCCCGATGGTGGCCGCCTGCTGGTCGCCCGCCATGCCGCGGATCGGGATCGCGCGGCCGAACAGCGCCGGTTCTGTCTCGCCCAGCGGCCCGGCATTGTCGGTCACCTCCGGCAGGGCAGCCTGCGGCACGCCGAACAGCGCGCACAGCCCCTCGTCCCAGCTCGCCTCCTCGAGCGGCAGCAGCAGCGTGCGGCTGGCATTGCCCGCATCGCTCGCATGGAGCCCGCCGCTCAGCTTGAACAGCAGCCAACTCTCCACCGTGCCGAAGGCCAGCGTGCCTCGCTCCGCCGCTGCCGCCACGGCCGGCTCGTGCTCCAGCATCCAGCCCATCTTGGTGGCGGAGAAATAGGGGTCGAGCAGCAGGCCGGTGCGCTGCTGCACCTCGGCCTCGTGCCCCGCCTCGCGCAGGGCGGCGCAAGCGGGCGCGGTCCGCCGGTCCTGCCACACGATGGCGCGGGCGAGCGGCTGGCCGCTCGCGCGGTCCCACGCCACCACCGTCTCGCGCTGGTTGCAGATGCCGATGGCGGCGATCCGCGCGGCCCCGCCCACCTCCTCGATCACCGAGCGCGCGCAGGCCAGCGTGCGCTCCCAGATCTCCGCCGCATCGTGCTCGACCCAGCCGGGGCGCGGGTAGAACTGCGCCAGCTCCTGCTGGGCGACGGCGCGCGGCTCTCCGGCACGGGTGAAGATCATAGCGCGGGTGGAGGTCGTGCCCTCGTCGAGCACCAGGATCAGCTCGCTCATTTCCATCGCCCTCCCTCGCGCCCATATGCGCGCCATGAAGCTGCCCCCGCAACCCTGGCCGACCGGCCGCTGCGAAGAGCTGGAGCCCCTCGTCCGCCGCGTGCTCGCCCCCAATTCCTCGCCGTTCACCTATACCGGCACGCAGACCTTCCTCGTCGGCACGGGCGAGGGGCTGGCGGTGATCGACCCCGGCCCGGCCGAGCCCGCCCACCTCGCAGCGCTGGAGGCCGCCATCGGCAGCGCCCCGGTCCTCGCGATCCTGTGCACCCACACCCACCGCGACCACTCGCCCGCCGCCGCGCCCCTCGCCGCCCACACCGGCGCCCCGATCATCGGCTGCGCACCCCTGCCTGCCCAGCCCGCGAGCGACGATGCGAGCCCCCGCGCCGACGCCCCCTTCGACCGCACCTACGCCCCCGACCAGGTCCTCGCCGATAGCGAGCAGGTCGCGGGCCCCGGCTGGACGCTCACCGCCCTCGCCACGCCCGGCCACACCTCCAACCACCTCTGCTTCGCGCTGGAGGAGAGCGGCGCGCTGTTCACCGGCGACCATGTGATGGGCTGGTCCACCAGCGTCGTCGCCCCGCCCGATGGCGACATGGGCGATTACCTCGCCAGCCTCGAAAAGCTGCACCAGCGCGAGGACCGCATCTACTACCCCGCCCACGGCCCCGCGGTGGAGCGCCCGCGCCAGCTGGTGCGCGGCATGATCGGCCACCGCCGCCAGCGCGAGCGGCAGATCCTGCGCTTGCTCCACGCGAATCCCGCCACCCCCTCCACGCTCGTCCCGCAAATGTATCGCGGCACCGATCGGCGCCTGTGGCCCGCCGCCGCGCAATCGGTGCTCGCCCATCTCATCGATCTGGAACGGCGCGGCCGCGTCGCCCGTTCGCAAGACCTATGGACGATCGCACCCTGAGCACCGACGAGACCCGCCGCCACGGGGCCGCCACCACCGGCCTCCACGCCGAGCCCCGGCCGCAGGGCAACCTCGCCCGCGTGCAGGCGGTGCCATGGCTGCTGTTCATCCTCGCGCTGGCGCTGGCGCTGTGGCTCGCATGGCGCGCCTTCGGGCCGCAGGACCATGGCGACCCGCTGGCCACCAGCCTCGCCGCGTTCGAGAAGCAGAACCGCCTCACCGTCTTCTCCGCCCAGCTTTCGCCGGTCGTGGCGAGCGAGGACAGCCGCCTGTTCGGCGCGCTGCGCAGCCGGCAGGTGGCGGTGATCCCCGCCCGCGTCGACTACACGCTCGACCTGTCGGAGGTGGACCGCACCCGCCTCAGCTGGAACGCGGAGACCACGACGCTGGGCGTCCAGCTGCCCGCGCTCGACATCAGCCGCCCCAATCTCGACGAGGCCCGCGCCCAATACCTGCGCGAAGGCATCTGGATCACCCGCGAGGCGCAGGACGAACTCACCCGCGACAACACCCAGCTGGCCGAGCAGCAGGCGGTGCAGCAGGCGGCCAATCCCGTGCTGCTCAACCTCGCCCGCACCGCCGCCAAGGAGGCGATCCGCCAGAACCTCGCCATCCCGCTCGAAGTCGCCGGCTTCGGCGAGGTGGAGGTGGACGTCCGCTTCGACGGCGAGGCGCGCCCGCCCGCCGCCGCCCCGCAGCAGCCCCGCCCCGCCCAGCCGCAAGCCGCCCGCTGACACGCCACGCCTGCGCCGCCGCGCGCAGGCTCAGCGCCGCGCCCTTCCCCGGAGCGCCCCCGCCCCTTCGCAAAGCCTCCGCTTTCGTACGGCCGGTCCCGGGCGCGACCATCCTTCTGCCGGAGCCCGCCTCCGCGCCCGCCGACAGTGCCGTTCCTGCGCGCCTGGGGCCCGTTCGCCGGCACCCGCCTGCCATGTTCGCGGGCCCGATCCTCGCCCAGCGCGATCTGCGCCGGGGCAGCGGCGTCCACCCGGCGACGTGGACGGCGGGCCGGCCATGTCCGCGGCCCACACAATCCCTCACGCTGCTCTCGCGCGCCTCGGCGGCGGCGGCCTCGGCCGCCTCGCTTGCGGGCGGGGCCCGGCAATCCTATCTCGGTCTCGCGGGGGCGCGGCCCTTCCGCGAAGCACCCCCGCCGTCGAGGACCGAGAATGACCGCCCTGCCGACCAACCTCACCGGAACCGACCTGCGGGCCGAGATCGAGCGCCTGCGCCGCGACCGCAACGCGGTGATCCTCGCGCATTATTACCAGCGGCCGGAACTGCAGGACATTGCCGATTTCGTCGGCGACAGCCTCGAACTCTCGCGCAAGGCGGCCGAGACCGACGCGGAGGTGATCGCCTTTTGCGGGGTCAAGTTCATGGCCGACACCGCCAAGATCCTCAGCCCCGACAAGATCGTCGTCCTGCCCGACCTCGACGCCGGCTGTTCGCTGGAGGACAGCTGCCCGCCGGACAAGTTCCGCGCCTTCCGCGAACAGCACCCCGACCATATCGCGCTCACCTACATCAACTGCTCGACCGAGGTGAAGGCGCTGTCGGACGTCATCGTCACCAGCTCCAGCGCGGAAACGATCCTCAGCCAGATCCCGCCCGAACAGCCCATCATCTTCGGCCCCGACCGGCACCTCGGCGGCTATCTCAACCGCAAGTTCGGCCGTGAGATGCTGCTCTGGCCCGGCGTGTGCATCGTCCACGAGGCCTTTTCCGAACGCGAGCTGCTCAAGCTCAAGGCACAGCACCCCGATGCGCCCATCGCCGCGCACCCGGAATGCCCGCCGCACATCGTCGACCATGCGGACCTCGTCGGCTCCACCAGCGCGATCCTGCAATTCGCCAAGACCTTCACCGGCGACACGCTGATCGTCGCGACCGAGCCGCACATCATCCACCAGATGGAGCGGGCGCTGCCGGAGAAGAACTTCATCGGCGCGCCGGGGGCGGACGGCAACTGCAACTGCAACATCTGCCCCTACATGGCGCTCAACACGATGGAAAAGCTCTACGTGGCCCTGCGCGACCTCCAACCCCGCATCGAGATCGAGGAAAGCCTGCGCCTGCAAGCCAAGCGCTCGCTCGACCGGATGCTGGAACTCGCCAGCGGCACGATCGGCATGGGCGACCTGGGGCGGGTATAAGCCCAATGCGGCGCCTCTCCGCCCCGGCCGCGCCCTCGCCCCGGGCGGCGTGCGGTCCCCATGCAAGGGCGCCTTCGCACCCCCGCTCCAACGCCGATCCGGACCCGATGCAAGCGCGCCCCAAACCGCTTGCGCCCCTGCCCGAAACCGGCGCGGCCCCGATGCAAACGCACCTTGGCGCCTGCCGATGCAGAGCCAACACGCACCGCTTGCAGCGCCCGTTCGCCGCCTTCGCATGTTTGTTACAAAGCGGCGCGCCCGCGATGCAAACGCACCTTGGCGCCTGCCCATGCGGACCCATTGCGCATCCCATGCGCCGCCCTTCCACCGCCTCCACGTGCCTCTTGCAAGGGCGCGCAACCTGGATGCAAACGCACCCACGCGGCCGCCGGTGCGGCCCCATCGCGCCCCGCTTGCACCGCCCTTCCGGCGCTCCTGCATCCGCCTTGCAAAGCCGCCCGGCCCCGATGCAAACGCACCCTCGCGGCCGCGGATGCGGACCCATCGCGCCCCGCTTGCACCGCCCGTCCGCCGCCTCCGCGTGCCTCTTGCAAAGCGGCGCAACACGGATGCAAAGCCCGGCCCGCGCCCCCCGCCCCACCCCGGATGCACGCCGCGTCCGACGCGCTTCCACCCCGCATGCACCCTCCTTCATGCCCGCCGCCACCCCCAATACAAAGCGCCCTTTGCGAGGCCATCCATGAGCCGTGCAGCCCCGATGCGAGCCGCCTTCGCCCTCCTTGCAACCCTGCTGCTGGCCCCCGCAGCGGCGGCGCAGGTCCCGCACTACGGCGCCGATCTGGAGCACTTCGACTACCCCTGGCCGGTCCACTGGTTCGACGCGGAAGCGCAGGGCGGCAAGGTCCGCATGGCCTATCTCGACGTCGCCCCCGCCGGCCCCGCCAATGGCCGCACCGCGGTTCTGCTGCACGGCAAGAACTTCTGCGCCGCCACCTGGCAGGACACGATCGCCACCCTCGCCGCAGAGGGCTTCCGCATCATCGCCCCCGACCAGATCGGCTTCTGCAAGTCGAGCAAGCCGGCCGGTTTCCAGTACAGCTTCCACACCCTCGCCGACCTGACCGACCGTCTGCTGACCGAGGCCGGCGTGGAGGATTTCACCCTGATCGGCCATTCCACGGGCGGCATGCTCGGCATCCGCTACGCCCTGCTGCACCCTGAACGGGTCAGCCAGCTGGTGCTGGTCAACCCCCTCGGCCTCAACGACACGATCGCGGAAGGGGTGCCCTACGCCCCGCTGAGCCAGCTGCGCGCAGCGGAGGCGGAGACCGACGAGGCCTCGATCCGCGCCTATCAACGCCGCGTCTATTATCAGGGCGAGTGGAACGCCCGTTACGAACAATGGGTCGACATGCTCGCCGGCCAATATGCGAGCGAGGCTGGCGACACGGTGCGCGAGGCACAGGCGCGCACCTCCGACATGATCCAGACCCAGCCGACCGCCCACGAACTCGATCGCCTGCAAGTCCCGACCACGCTGATCATCGGCCAGGAGGACCTCACCGCCTTCCGCGCCGCCGCCGCGCCGGAGGCTGTGCGCGACCAGGTCCGCACCGTGCCCGAAGCCGCCGAAGAGGCGGTGGAGCGCATCCAAGGCGCCGCGATCATGCGCCTCCCAGGCCTCGGCCACTCGCCGCAGGTGGAGGCGCCCGACCGCTTCCACCGCGCTTTGCTGGACGCCCTCGCCACCCCCGGCACCCCCCAGACCAACCGCCAGCCGGACGACACGACCCCCTGAGGAGAAGCCGCGCTCACCGATGAGCCACATCGGCTAATCCGCTGCGGAGGGCGCTCGTTGCCCTCCAGATTTCTGCCCGAACACACTGGCACCTCGCGCCCCGGCGACCCCGTTTCGCCCGGCGAGCGGGACCGGCGCGGCGCCCGGCAACGGCGCCACCAGCCGCACCACCACCCCCTCGCGCCAGCCGGACTGCCCGCCAGCACGGCACGGGGCCGCGCCCCGGGAGCTTCCGTGCGAAGCGAGCGTTCACCGCCGCATGACCGAATTGCGATGGCTGTGGTCTCGCCTCAACGCCAATTACTGGTTCTACCCGGCGATCTTCGCCGTCGGCGCGGCGGTGCTCGCCTTCGCGATGATCTGGCTTGATCGCGCCGGCTTCGCGCAACGGCTCAACCAGGTCGAATGGCTGATGCCCGCGCGGCCCACCGGCGCCAGCGACATGCTGACCGTGATCGCCGGCTCGATGATCGGCGTCGCCTCCACCGTGTTTTCCATCACCATCGCCGCAGTCGCCTATGCCAGCGGCAATTACGGCCCGCGCCTGCTGACCAACTTCATGGAGGACCGGGGCAACCAGTTCTCCCTCGCCACCTTCATCGGCACCTTCGTCTATGCGGTGGTGGTGCTGCGCAGCGTGCGGGCGGAGGGGGAGGCGGCGGCCACCGCCGACAATGGGGTGCCCACCATCCTGCCCGGCTTCGTGCCGCAATTGTCGCTGCTGGTCGCCTTCGCGCTGATGGGCCTGTCTGTGGCGGTGCTGGTGTTCTTCCTCAACCACATCCCCGCCAGCATCCGCATCAACACGGTGCTGCAGGGCATCGGCAAGCGCCTGCTGACCGACATCCGCAACGATTATCCGGCAAGGGCGACGGGCGTGGACGAACTGCCCGCTCCCGAAGGCCGCGCGGTGCGGGCGAAGACGGCCGGCTACATCCAGCTGATCGACTACGACGATCTGGCCAAGGTCGTCGGCAAGCACCATTGCCGCGTCGCGCTGGAGGTGCGGACCGGCGATTTCGTCCATCCCGGCCTGCCGCTCGCACGCCTGTGCTCCGAGGAGGCGGACGATGCGCTGGCCGATGGGGTGCGCGAAGCCTTCTCCATCGGCGCCTCGCGCACGCCGGCACAGGATCCGCAATTCCTGATCGACGAGCTGGTCGAGATCGGCATGCGCGCGCTGTCCCCCGGCATCAACGACCCGTTCACCGCGATCACCGCGCTGCACTGGCTGGGCGCCGCCACCGCCGAGCTGGGCCAGCGCGACCTGCGCCAGCGCACGGACACGGAGGATTTCGACCTGCGCCGCGTCCTGCCGCTGGCCGACGATTTCGAGCATTTCCTCAAGCGCGGCTTCGGCGCGATCCGCGGTTCCGTGGCCACCAACCGGCTGGCGTCGCTGGTGATGCTGGACGCGCTGCGCCACGCCGCCTGCGTGATCGAAGACGAGCGGCGGCAACGCCTGCTGCGGCGCGAGGGCGACCGGCTGCTCGAACAGGCGCGGCTGGCGCTGCAAGGCCCGGACCTGCAGGAGATCGAGGCCCGCCACGTGCGCTTCACCCAGGCGCTGGGGGCCTAGTTGATGGGGGCATGGACGTTGGAGGCGCGGGCGGGCGGCGGTCCGCTGCGTCGAATCGACCCTCCCCTCTCGCTCCGCCGCGACGGTCCGGGTCGGCAGGTGATGGGCTGCGCCGGACCGGCGGTTCCCCCCGCGCGGGAAATCGCTCTAGCCGTTCGGCCGGCGCGGGCGCGCCCCGGGCTGCTGCGCCCGCGCCAGCACCAGCGCCGCCGCGAGCAACGCCATGCCTGCGAAATCGAGCGGGCCGAGCACCTCGCCAAAGGCCAGCCAGCCGGACAAGGCGGCCACGGCCGGCTGGGTGAGCAGCGCGATGCCGATCGTCAGCGGCGCGAAATGGCGCAGCGCATAGACCAGCAGCCCCTGGCCGATCAGCTGGCTGCTGATCGCGAGGCCGACCACCGGCGTCCACCCGCCCATCGTGGCGCTCGGCAGCACGGGCTCGCCCGCGAGCAGCGCCAGCACCAGCAGCACCGGCGCGCTGGCGGCGCACGACCAGGTGAGCAGCGCCCAGCCGCCCAGTTCGCGCCGCGCATCCTGCAGGATGACCAGGTAGCCCGCATAGAGCAGCCCTGCGAGCAGGCACCACAGGTCGCCCGCGAAGCTGGCCGGCGAGATGTCGAGCGACCGGCCGAGCAGCACCGCCGCCCCGGCCAGCGCCGCGCCCACCGCCGCCCACTCGCGCGCCTGCGGCAGGCGCCGCCAGGCGATGAAGGTCCACACCATCAGGATCAGGCTACCCGAATTGCCGAACAGGGTGGCGTTCGCCAGCCGGGTGAAGCCGATGCCGATATGCCAGCTGGCAAGATCGAGCGCGAACAGCACCCCGCCGAGCAGCACCGCCAGCACCACGCCGCGCTTCATGCCCCGCAGCTTCTGTCCGTTGAGGACCGCCAGCAGCGCCAGCACCGGCAGCGCCAGCCCGACCCGCCAGAACCCCGCGGAGATCGGGCCGGTGTCGGTCAGCCGGACGAACCACGGCCCCAGCGCCAACACCATATTGCCGAGCACCAGCGCGGCGAGCGGCAGCAGGCGAGCAAAGCGGGCCGAATCCATGGGGCCGCGTCTAGCGCCATGGCCCCGCCTGGCTATAGCCGAAGGCCGGGCCCAGGGTGATTGGGGCGACGAAGAGGCGAGAGCGGTGATGGCGAGCGAGGCGACCATGCGATCCTGGCTGTTCGTTCCTGGCGACAGCGAGCGCAAGCTGGCAAAGGTCGCCAGCTGCGGCGCCGACGTGGTGATCGTGGACCTGGAGGACGCCGTCGCCCCCGAGCGCAAGGCCGGCGCCCGGGGCACGGCCCGCGAGTGGCTAGGCGCGCAGGGCGCCGACGCGCCGTTCGCCCGCTGGGTGCGGATCAACGCCCTCGACACGCCCCTCTGGCGCGAGGACCTGGCGGCGGTGCTGCCGGGGCAACCGGCGGGGGTGATGGTGCCCAAGGCGGCCGGCCCGGCGCAGATGCAGGTGCTCTCGGCCGAGCTCGACCGGCTGGAGGCGGAGCAGGGCATCCCCGCCGGGACCACGCGCGTGCTGCCGCTGGTGAGCGAGACGCCGGCGGCGGCGCTCGGTATCGCTGCTTATGCCGGCGCCTCACTGCCGCGCCTCGCCGGGCTGACCTGGGGGGCGGAGGACCTCTCGGCGGCGCTGGGCGCGAGTCGCAAGCGGGGCGCCGATGGCGGGTGGACCGACGCGTTCCGGATGATCCGGGCGCAGGTGCTGCTCACCGCCCATGCCGCCGGGGTGCTGGCCATCGACACGCTCCACGCCGATTTTCGCGACCATGCCGGGCTGGAGCGGATCGCCGCAGACTCCTACGCCGACGGGTTTGCCGGCATGCTGGCGATCCACCCCGACCAGGTGGCGCCGATCAACGCGGCCTACAGCCCGACAGAAGCGCAACTCACCGCGGCGCGCCGGATCGTCGAGGCCTTCGCCGCCGATCCGCAGGCCGGCACGCTGCAGGTCGACGGGCGGATGGTCGACCAGCCGCACCTCGCCCAGGCCCAGCGCCTGCTCGCCCGGCGAACGTAGCGTTTGGGTGCGATCGTTCGGGTGCTTGCCGGTCAGGAATAAAGCTGCTCGCGCGACGTGGCGGGTTGGCCACGGTCTTGCGCTTGCCGAGCGGCGCCGCTGGCTGCTGCCGAAGGGTTGGGCGCGGTCCGCGGAGGGGCGCCGAATCAATCGCGGGGAGGATGCGGAGCGGTTCGGAGCGGTAGAGGTGTGGGTCTCGCGCGGCTTTGCTGGACCGCAGGCTTCGCGCTTCGGGGAGGTTGCTTTCGGCCCGGGCCGCGCAACCTCAGCCTTCGGGAGGGGCCGGCTCCTCCGGCGCGGCGGCGGGCGCGGCTGGCTCCGCGGCGGGCGAGGGCTCGGTCGAGGGGCTCGGAGCCTCGTTGAACGGCTGGAGCGGCGTGCTGGGGCCCGGCTCGGGCGCGTCGCTGCCCTCCCCGGCTTCGGGCGCCGCCAGCGGCGGCTGCGAGCGGACGGTGGCGAGCGGCAGCATGGCGTCGCTGATCGTCCCCTCCAGCACCTCGCCGGTGGCGGAGCGGGCATCGTCGGCAGCGGGCTCGGGCTCGTCGCCGCACGCGGCCAGCAGCACGAGCGGCGCCGCGATGGTCAGGGACAGGATCAGCCGCAATGGCGCAACTCCGAAGCTTGAAGGGCGGCCAGGAACCGGTCGGCTTCGGCCCGCAGCGCCTCATCCCACTGGCGCGCATCCACCGCAAGGCCCAGCCGCGCGAGGCTGGTGACGCCGTACTCCGCGATGCCGCACGGCACGATCCCGCCGAAATGCGACAGGTCGGGCGAGAGGTTCACCGCAAAGCCGTGCATCGTGACCCAGCGCCGCACGCGCACGCCGATGGCACCGATCTTCGCCTCCGTGCCGTCCACGTCGCGGGTCCAGATGCCGATCCGCTCCGGCACCGCCCAGGCTTCCACCCCGAACCGGGCCAGCGTGGCGATCACCCACCCTTCCAGCGCATGGACGAAGCAGCGCACGTCGCGCCCCCGCCGGCTGAGGTCGAGCAGCACGTAGCCGACCCGCTGCCCCGGCCCGTGATAGGTGTAGCGTCCGCCCCGCCCGCTCTCCACCACCTCGAAGCGCGGGTCGATCAGCTCGGCGGAGGCGGCGCTGGTGCCGGCGGTGTAGACCGGCGGATGCTCCAGCAGCCAGATCAGCTCCGCCGCCTCGCCGCGGGCGATGGCCTCGTTGCGGGCGTGCTGCTGCGCCAGCGCGTCGCGATAGGGCACCGGCGCCGCGCCGTGGCGCCACTCGATCGGGCGGCCCGGCATTGCGGAATGGAGCGGCGTTTCGTTGGTGCGAGTCACGGAATTTGCGTGGCGCGGTCAAACGCGCTTATCAAGCGCCCGGACGAGCAATGAGGGGACGGGGCATGCGATTCGACATGAGCGTGGCATGGCGCGAGGCGACGGCGATGCTGTCCGCCAACCGCGAGGTGCTGCTGATCGTCGCCGGCATCTTCTTCTTCCTGCCGTCGCTGGTGGCCGGCTTCACCATGCCCTCGTTCCAGCCGATGCTTTCGGACGCCGAGGCGATGCAGGCGCAAATGATGAGCTATTACGGCCGGTTCTGGTGGGTGATCGTGCTGGTGATGCTGACACAGGTCGTCGGTTATCTGGCGCTGCTGGCGCTGCTGCGCGATCATCGGCGGCCCACCGTGGGCGAGGCGATCGCCACCGGGCTCAAGGGGCTGCTGCCGGCGATCGGCGTGTTCCTGCTGCTGACGGTCGTCATCGGCCTGCTCGCCTTTGCCATCGGCCTGGCCGCGGCGCTGCTCGGCACGGTGCTGGGCGCGGGGGGCGCGGCAATCATCGGCGTCGTCGTGGGGCTGGCCATGCTGGTCGGCTTTGTCTTCCTGATGGTGCGGCTGTCGCTGTGGACGCCGGTGATCGCCATCGACAAGGTGTTCAACCCGGTTCGCGTGCTGGGCCGCAGCTGGTCGCTGACGCGCGGCCACGCGCTGCGCCTGTTCCTGTTCTTCCTGCTGCTGGGGCTGGCCTATTTCGTGGTGTCGATCGTGGTCGGGCTGGTCGTGGGCGTGCTGGTGCTGGCGCTGGGCGAGAGCGGCGGATTGATCGTGAACGCCGTTCTGTCGGGCCTGATCGGAGCCATCGCGGCGGTGATCTTCGTGGCGGTGCTGGCGGCGGTGCACCGGCAATTGTCCGGGCCCTCCGCCGCGGCGGTCAGCGAGACCTTCGAATAGCCAAGGTCCGGTCCGGCAGGGTGGGCGCCGGAGCTTCGGAGCGCGAGCCCGGAGGCGGGCACGCGCTGCCCGGAGGTTGGGAGCGCCTGACCGGGCAGGCTGGCTCGTCGGAGGGCTGGACCCCGGGCGGAGCGTGTGGCCGGCCGGACCTGCCGAGCGGAGCCAATCCTAAGCGGTTTTGCGGCGCGGCTTGCGGCGGGGCGAACTTAGCTGGCGGGTTGCGGATGCCCCGGGCGGTGGCAGCGCAGGCGCGGCGCGCCCATGAATTGCTCCGGCTCACTGGCAGCGAGCATCAAGCGCGTGATGTCGGCGCGACCGCTTGCGTGCGACCCATGGGGCAGGCGCTCGGCGGCGGGCAAGTTGGTCCGGCGACATCGTTCCAGCGAGGCGGCGGAGGACTGACTCAGAAACGCTGGCGAACGGCGCACCGGCTTAGGCGGGGCCCTCGCGCATGGCAGCCCGGCTCCAGTGCGGGCTGTAGCCGGTCAGGCGCTCAGGGCCCGGGCAGCGAGCGACTGCTCAGAAACGTTGCCGAACGGGGCGCCCGGCTACCCGAACGCCCGGGCATGGCGGCCCGCCTCCGATGCGGGCTGTAGCCGGTCAGGCGCTCAGGGCTTGGGGTGCGGCGACGGGCTCGGCCTCGTCCTTCCAGCCCCAGGCGAGCAGGCACGGCGGCACGTTGCGCCACACGAAGGCCGTATCCACGCGCGGGAAGTGGCGCGCGCTGAGGTCGCGCGCAACGGCGCTGAACTGATAGGTCAGGAAGCCGCCGCCCGGGCGCAGGATCCGGTGGGTGGCCGCCGCGATTGCCGGGCCGATCCCCTCGGGCAAGGTCGAGAAGGGCAGGCCCGAGAGCACGTAATCGGCATGGTCGCGGCCGGTGGAGCGCACGATCCGCTCCACCTCGGCTGCGGAGCCGAGCACGGCGGAAAAGCGGCTGTCGCGCACGGACCGGCGCAGATAATCGATGTAGAGCGGGTTGGTGTCGATCACCAGCAGCTGCGCATCGGGCCGCAGGCGCTCCAGCACCGGGCCGCAAAACGTGCCGACGCCGGGGCCGTATTCGACGAACAGGTCGCACCGGCTCCAGTCGACCGGCTCCAGCATCCGCGCGATTGTCGCGCGCGAGGAGGGGATGATCGAGCCGACCATCCGCGGGTGTTCGATGAAGCCGCGGAAGAACACGCCCGCCGGGCCGAGCGCCTGCCCCATGCGTTGCACCAAAGCGGGACGCCGGCGCTCCTCCACCACATCGCTGCCGTTCATGCCGATGCCACGCGTCCTCTGTTAAGCGGGGCTCGTTCCCGCACCTTGCCCCGGCGAGTGGCAAATGTGTCAGGGCAATGCAAGCATGACCGGATCGTTACCGGCGGGGCGGGCATCATGGCAGCGGGCTGAGACAGGTTCATCGGGCCGACCAACGGGCCGGGCCGCTCCTTCGTTCCGGCGGAGCGCGCCCGGGGTGGTTGGGGCCTCAGAGAATCTTCTCCACCTGCTCGGGCGGGCGACACAGGCGCACCCCCTTCGGCGTTTCGACCAGCGGGCGGTTGATCAGGATCGGTTCGGCGATCATGGCGTCCAGCACCGCGTCGGCATCGGCTTGCGGCAGGCCGCGGGCCTCGGCCTCCGTCCCGCGCAGGCGCAGCGCCTGTTGCGGCGTGAGGCCGGCGCGCTCGATCAGGGAGGCGAGGCGCTCGCGGGAGGGCGGGTGCTTCAGGTACTCCACCGCTTCCACCTCGACCCCCTCGTGGGCCTGCAGCAGCGCCAGCACCTTGCGCGAGGTGCCGCATTCGGGATTGTGCCAGATGGTCGCCTTCATGGCTCGGTCCTTACTCCAGGGGGGCGCAGCGCGGGGACCGCGATGGCGGCGTCGCGCGCATCGATGCCGGGCGCGGGGGCGGCGCTGATCCGCTCGGCCCGGCGGGCGACCCGTGCGGCGCGACGGATCGCGGGCACCAGCCGGGGATAGACGCCGCAGCGGCACAGGTTCGGGATGGAGGCGGCGATCTCCTCGGCCGAGGGGTCGGGGTTGCGCGCAAGCAGCGCCGCGGCGGCGATGACGATGCCGGGCGTGCAGAAACCGCACTGGATCGCCTGTTCCGCCACCATAGCCTGCTGCACCGGGTGCGAGCGGTCGCGCGACAGGCCCTCGATGGTGGTGACGACGCGCCCTTCCGCCTCCCCCAGCGTGACCAGGCAACTGCGCAGCGCGGCGCCATCGACCAGCACCATGCAGGCACCGCAATCGCCGGTGCCGCAGCCATATTTGGTACCGGTGAGGTTCGCCGCATCGCGCAGGGCCCAGAGCAGCGGCGTTGCCGGATCCATGGCGAAGTCGAGCGGGCGGCCATTGACGGTGAGCGCGGTCATGCGACGTGCCGCCTAGCGCAAGGCGCGCCCCTGCGCGAGCCCGATCCGCGCCGATGCGGCGAGCGGGGTGGAGGTGCGGCGGCTGCCACTTGCCTGCGCTGCCTTCATTCCGGGCCGAGCGCATCCCGAGTCGCGCGGCCAGGCCTCCGGCGCATAGCTATCGGGGAAGAGCGCAGCGTCGGGAGCGCAAGGTTTGGATGGCAGGTGGCGCGCCTCCTGGTCTTGGGACAGGTCCAGAGGCTGCTTTTCCGGCGCGACCTCGATCCAGGTCTCGATCCCCTGCACGTCGTCATCGCCGCGATCGGCGATGTAGCGGGGGTTCCATGCGCCCGCCGCAGCGCGGACAGGTGCGCGCCTCCACGCTCATGCCGCCACCCGGTCGCAGGGCCTCTGCCGCCGTTGCAGGCCGACGAGGCTGGCTGTGAGGATCCGAGCGCGACCGGCGCTGCCAGTGTTCCTCGACCCGGCGTGATCGCCGCCGGTCGGCCGCTTCCAGAGCGTTGCGGGCTGGGTTGTATGATTGGGGCCGCGGTGGGCGGTGCCGCGCCCTCGCGCATTGGAGAAGCGCGCCCATGCCGAATTGCTGGGACGCCGGGCAGCCGGAAGCAGAGGATGCCTTGCTCGCCTGATCACCGCGCGTGACCCCGTGCCGGGGAGCCCGGCTCGGGATCGCACGAGTCGGGGCCTAGCAGAGCGACAAGCAAGCCGTTGTAGACAGCAGGGCGGCGATGCAGGCGGCTTCACAGGCCCGCACCGGTGGTGGGGAGGTCATGCAGGGCCCGCTCACCGGCGCTGGGGCGCGCGCCGCGTTCAAGCCGCCCCGCGCCCGCACCCCGGATGAACGCTCAGCCGAGCGGGCGGCCCGTGCCGAAGAACAGCGCCTGGCTGATCGCCGCGCGCACCGTGTCTTCCTGGAACGGCTTGGTGATGAGATAGGTCGGCTCTGTCCGGTCGCCGGTCAGCAGGCGTTCGGGATAGGCGGTGATGAAGATCACCGGCACCGAGCCGATCGCGAGGATATCGTCCACCGCATCGAGGCCCGAGGAGCCGTCGGCGAGTTGGATGTCGGCCAGCACCAGCCCCGGAGTCTTGTCCGCCACCACTTCCTGCGCCTGCGTGCGGGTGGCGGCGGTGCCGCAGATCTCATGCCCCAGCGAGCGGACGAGGTCCTCCAGCTGCATGGAGATCAGCGGCTCGTCCTCGATGATGAGCACGTTGGTCGTGGTCTCGCGCTCGATTTCCTCGACCGCGTCAGCCACGAGGCGGCGCACGTCGTCCTCGCTGACGCCCATGATCTCCGCCGCCTCGAAGGGCGAGAAATCCTCGACCGTGGTCAGCAGCAGGGCCTGGCGGTTGACGGGGGTGATCTTGCGCAGCTGATCCTGCGCCGCGCTCTCGTGTTCCCCGCGGGAGGAGCTGTCCTCGCGCACCTCCATATAGGCGCTCGACCAGACCTTGTTGAACGCGGCGTAGAGCGGCACGCGGCCGCCCTTCAGCGACTGCGCCAGTTCCTCGTCCGCCAGCGCGGCTTCCAGCGTGGCCTGGACGAAAGCATCTCCGGTGGATTGCGATCCGGTCAGGGCACGGGCGTAGCGTCGCAAGAACGGCAGGTGAGCGGCAACTTCGGCCCCAATCGACATAAAACCCCTTCCCCGGTAACTCGTCGCCAAACAACGCCGGCCGTCGCGAATGGTTCCGGGCGCATCGTGGCGCGGCCACGGGCGACAGCAAGGCACAGACGGCACCGCGCGGAGCCACGGTAGCGCCCTTGGCGACGCACCGCAAATCGGCGTTGCGCCGGCGGTGCAAAGGCGGTGCCAAGCCCCTGCACCCAAAAAAGTGCAGGGTGCGGGAACCACCTTTTTGCCCGCTCATTCTGCCATTGTCACCGCCGAGACCCCCCCCTCCCGTCCAAGCGGCTGGTGATACGATCCCGAAAGGCCTCCGCTCCAATCGAGCGGAGGCCTTTTTTCTTCGGCACCACCACGCGGCGTTGTCCGGCGGTCTGTGGGACAAAGCGAGGCCCGCTGCGCAGAGCGCGGCGAGCGGTCGAAAGCAGCGGGGATTGTCAGCCGATGGCGGAGCGAAGGCGCGCGAACAGGCCGCGACGTTCCTCGCCGGCGAGCGCCGCAACCAGCTGGGTCGGATCGTAGGGCTTCTCGAAGATCGGCCCCATGTCGGCGATCTCGGGGGGGATTTCGTCCGGGGAGCCGGTGGAGAAGACGATACGCGGCCGGTGCGGGTCCAGCTGGTCGACCAGCTCCGCCAGCGCCCAGCCATCGTCGCGGTCCGCGAGGTGGACGTCGAGCACGATGCCGTCGGGGCGGGCGCTCTCCAGCACCTCCATGGTGCTGGAGATGCTGGCGCAGACGATCACCTGCTCTGCCCCCGCGTCCAGCAGCGCTGCCTCGATCGAGAGGGCCAGCACCGCATCGTCCTCGACCACCAGAATGGAGCCAAGGCGGACTTTTCCGGGACGGGTCGACTTCTCGCTGCGCATGTCGCTCCTGAGTGCGAACAGGCCGCTCGCGTGTTGGGAAACGGAGCGAGCCATCGCTCGGTTCCCCCCCTGCGGGTAGTCCCTAGTGCACCGTCAGAGCGGCTTGCCGTAGATCCGGTATTCCTTGTTGATCGAGGCGTTGATCGCTTCGGCAATGGCGATCATCCGGTGGTTGTCCTCCAGGATCCAGCCGATCTCTCCGCGCTCGCACCCGTGCCGGGCCACGGCCTCGCGGCGGATATATTCGATCATCATGAAAGCCAGCTGGCTCGCCATGCGCGAGTTCTGCAGCCGGCTGACCACGCCCATCAGGGGCACGCGGAAGGTCCGCGCGCGGGGCCTGCGCAGCCATAGCAGCAAGCGCAGCCAGTTGAACGGGAACAGGCGCCCGTTCATGCCCATCAGCTGTTCGTTGAGATCGGGCCAGGCGAGCATGAAGGCGACCGGCTCTCCGTCCAGCTCGGCGATCATATTGGTACCGCGCAGCGTGATCGGCTTCAGCTTCTTGGCGCCATAGGCCTTCTCGGCCTCGGTGAAGGGGACGAAGCCCCAGTTGCGGGACCAGGCGTCGTTCAGGATCGAGATGGCGATCTTCGCCTCGCGGTCGAAATGCGCAAGGTCGACGGGGCGAATGGTGATGCGCTCGTTGCGCTCGCCGGATGCGACGATGCGCTGGACCACGGGCGGGAAGCCCTCGTCGGTCGGCACGTCCCAGGTGTAGAGCGACTTGGCCTTCTCGTAGCCGAAACCTTCGATCCACTGCTGATAATCCGGCTTGTGATGGCCCATCATCAGCGCGGGCGGATGATCGTGGCCCTGCACCAGCAGCCCGGGCTCTTCCCAGATGGACAGGCTGATGGGCGCCAGCACGCGGGTCATGCCCTGTTCGCGCAGCCATTGCTCGGCGTGCGCGATGAGGGCGTGCGCGGCCGCCTCGTCCTCTGCCTCCAGCAGGCCCCAATTGCCGGTGCCCGGGCCGAAGCCCTGCTCGGGCGGCTGGGCCAGGGCGAGCTCGTCGATATGGGCGGAGATCCGGCCGACCACCGCACCGCCCCGCCGCGCGAGGAACAACTGCACCCGCGCATGATCGTGAAACGGGTTCTTGCCCGGGGTCAGCAGTTCGACAACCTCGGCGCGCAGGGGCGGCACCCAGTTCGGATCGTCGCGGTTCAGGCGATAGGCGAGGTCGACGAAGGCGTTGAAGTCTCGCTTGCCGGCGACCGGCTCGACCGAGATGGGCGGCGTTGCGGGGCGCTGCATGAGGACGCTGTGCGGGGCGGAGCGGAGGCGGCGGTCAGGCCGAGGCCTGCTGCCCCGAACCCGATTGGACAGCGCTTCCCTTGCCGAGCGCGCGGCGGCGCGGATGGCCGCTGGCGATGCCGCCCGAAAGGTCCTTCACCCACGGATAGCGCAGGGCCACCTCCTCGTCATAGCCGAGGTTGAACACGGTGGGCGAGCGCTTGGGCCGGTCCTTCTTCTGATAATAGGTGCCGAGGACCCGGTCCCAGACATAGTTGGTGATGCCGAAATTGCCGGTCTCGTCGAAATAGTGGTGCTCGTTATGGCGCTGCTTCATGTGCTGCACCCACTTCCACCTCGGCTTAAACGCGAGATGTTGGATGCAGTGCATGAACTCGTAATAGCAGGTGGTCAGCAGGCCGGTGCCGAACGCCGCCGCAGCCCCGCCCGGCCCGCCGATCAGCCAGCCGACCGGAATCGTCGCCAGAGCGATGGTGGGCAGCGTGGTGTGCAGCGCGCCGAACAGGACCGACAGGTCGTTCGGATCCTGGTGATGATCGTAATGGATGCGCTTCCAGGTGGGGGAGAGCCACTTCACCTTCCACATCCACTGGCCGTGCAGCACATATTGGTGGAGCATGTGCCATACGAGCGGATAGACCAGCGCGGCCGCGGCGATCGCGCCAAGGGTCGCCGCGAGACTGGCGGGAGCCAGCACGTAGCCGACGACGCAGAGAACCGTCAGGGCCAGATAGGCCATGATCGTGTAGTGCTGGAAATAGGCCACGACCAGCTGCCGGAAACTCATCCGGTCTAGGTAGTGCGAGCGCTTCCAGAACGGCAAAGCCGATTGGTCGGCTGCTTGCGCGATGTCGTGCGACACTGTCTTCATCCCGTCTTCCTGGCGAGGCCTATAGCAGATCGGCCCGCCGGAATCCAAATGTGGACGGTGGGCGGCCGGGGCAAGGCCTCTCGCCGTTTCGGCTGGCAGGTTGGCGATGAACCGGCGGTGACGCGGCGCCCCCGATTGCCCCTGCCTCGACTGAGACGCCCCAAGCAAAAAGGCGCGCAAGGGCGGCAGATTGCCGCAACCCCGCGCGCCCGTTTGGCGTGCAATCGACGCCGGCGCAGGGCCGAGAGGGCCCATGCGCCGGCAGCCAGATTACATCGGCTGTTCGGTGGTCGTGGTGGTGGTCGTCCCGCCGGTCATGCCCTCTTCGGTCATGCCCTCTTCCGTCATCGCCGGGTCGGTCATCGCCGGGTCGGTCATGGCGGGGTCCGTCATCGCCGGGTCGGTCATGGCGGGGTCCGTCATCGCCGGGTCGGTCGCCATCGGGTCAGCAGCCATCGGATCGGTCTCGACGACAGTGGTTTCCTCGGCCGGCTCTTCGGCGCAAGCGGACAGGGCGACGAGGGCGGCGGCCGAAACGGCCAGAGCGATCTTCTTCATGATAGTACTCCTGTGGTGGACCCGAAGGGCCCCAGAGCACTCGCAGCAGCGCGAGCCCGCCTCAAATAGTGGCGAAAATATGGCAGCGCAAGCGGCAAATGCGGCCGCAATGGGGAAGAGCCCCCGCCGCGTTCATTCTTCGGTGCGGATCAGCACCGTTTCGCCCAGCAGGAAAAACAGGACGAACGGCGCCCAGGCCGCGAGCAGCGGAGGATAGCCGCCAAAGCTGCCCATGGCGAGCGCCGCGTTGTCGACGACGAAATAGGCAAAGCCCAGCGCCATGCCGATCACCGCCCGCGCGAACAGGTGGCCCGAGCGCGCGAGGCCGAAGCCGGCAACCGCTCCGAGCAAGGGCATCAACAGCGCCGAGAGCGGGCCGGAGATCTTGTGCCACCAGCGGCCCTCCAGTTCCGCCGTACGGCGCCCGGCCCCTTCGAGCGCCGTGATCGACCGCGCGAGCTCCGGTAGCGGCTCGGCATCGGGGTCGACCCGCCGGAGCCCGATCTGGCCGGGGGTAAGGCCCGGGGCGACCACCAGGCTCTGGCCCGCGGAGGTGCCTTCGGCCGGGCCCACCTCGAAGATGCGTGGTTGCTCCAGCCGCCAGCCCGGATCGGCGAAGCGCGCCACCGGGGCCGTGACCCGGCGCCGGATCATGCCTTCATCGTCCCGCTGGTAGAAGGTGACGTTGCGCATCATTGTCGCCGCGCCGGTGCCCTCCAGCCGGCCGGCCAGCAGCACGTCGTTGCCATCGTTGAGATAGACATTGCTGCGCGTGTCGGGGTCGTCGGGAACGGGGCCGTACTCGGCTGCCTCCCACGCCTTCAGCGTGCCGGTCGCCCGGGTGACGATGCGCTCGTTGAAGGCGAAGGAGAAGAGCGCGACGAGAGCTGCCGCCAGCACCAGCGGGGCAAGGATCTGGTGCGCGGAAAGGCCGGCGGCCTTCATCGCCGTGACCTCGCTGTTCTGGTTCATCGTGGCGAGGGTGAGGATCGTCGCCAGCAGCACCGAATAGGGCAGGAATCGCGCGACCAGCTGCGGCAGGCGCAAGGAGACATAGCGCAGGACCTCGGCCTGCCCATTGCCCGGATGATCGAGGATGCGGCCGGTCCTGCCGAGCAGGTCGAGCATCATCAGCACGAGCACGAGCATCACCAGCACGGCGAGAATACGCACGACGAAAGTCTTGGCGAGATACCAGGTCAACGTGCGCGAGGGAAAAAAGTCAAACACTTGCGGCGGCCTCCTCACCCGGGCCGGCGGCGCGCGCGGCACGGCGGCGCTCGAGCCGCCGGTTGGCGGCGGACAGCAGGCGGCCCCGCTTCAGGAAGCGGCGAACCTGCTTGGCCAGCTTGGCGTAGGCGGTCTCCAGCGCGCCGATCGCCTGCCCACCGGGAACGAAGGCGACCTGGTAGTACATCCACCCGATCAGCGCGGCGAAGATCAGGAACGGTCCCCACAGCGCCAGCAACGGATCGACTCGCCCCAGCGCGGCCACCGAGTTTCCGTACTGGTTGACCTTGTGATAGGCGACCACCATCACGATCGACACGAACACGCCCAGCGCCGAGGTCGAGCGCTTTGGGGGAATGGCCAGCGCGACCGCCAGCAGCGGCAGCATCAGCATCATCACCACCTCGACCATCCGATAATTGAAGTGCGCGCGCAGGTCGGCCCGTTCGGAGCGGGGCGTCTCCTCGTTCCAGCCGAGCTTCACCAGTTCCGGCAACAGGTACTCGCTGCTTTCCGCGCCGGCGGCCCGCTCGCGGAAGCGTTCGATCGCGGGCAGGTCGATCGGCAGATCGTGGCGCGAGAAGCTGAGCACGCGGCTGTTCTGCCCCGGCGCGTCCTGCACGATCGTGCCGTCGGTCAGGCGCAGGATGATGGTGTTGCGGTTCTCCCGATTGGCGAGGAAGCGCCCTTCCCGCGCGGAGATCGACAGGATCTGCCCGCCCGGTTCCGCGATGCGGGCGAAAATGCCGCTCAGTTCGCGCCCGTCCTCGCGGCTTTCCTCGACGCGCAGCGCCACCCGGTCCTCGATCGTCACGAACTCCCCGACCTCGATCGAAGCGCCGAGCGCGCCGGATTGCAGTTCGAACTCCAGCTCCTCATAGCCATAGCGCGCCAGCGGCTGGAGGTAGCCGACAATAGCGAAGTTGACCGCCACCAGCACCAGCGTGATCAGATAGGGCACGCGCAGCAGCCGCGTGTAGCTGAGGCCGACCGCGCGCATCACGTCGAGTTCGCTGGAGGTGGCGAGCTTGCGGAACGCGAACAGGATGCCCAGCATCAGCCCGAGCGGGATGGCGAGGCTCGCATATTCAGGCACCAGATTGCCGAGCATGCGGAACACCACGGTGATCGGCCCGCCCTCCGTGGAGACGAATTCGAACAGGCTCAGCATCTTTTCGAGCATCAGCAGCGAGGCCGCGAGCACGAACACGCCCATCATCGGCACGATGACGAGGCGGAAGATATAACGATCGGTGGCGGTCAGGAAGGTCAAGCGCAAGGTGCCGTGGGTGCGGGGATCGGCAGCCCTATAGCGAAGGGATTATGCGGCGTCATGCCCGCGCAGGCCCGGTAAGCGGCGATCAGGCCTTTTCCAGCGTGCACTGGAGCGGGTGCTGGTTCTCGCGCGCGAAATCCATCACCTGGTTCACCTTGGTTTCGGCGACCTCGTAGGGGTAGACCCCGCACACCCCGACGCCCCGCTGGTGGACGTGCAGCATCACCCGCGTCGCCTGTTCCAGATCCATGCGGAAGAAGCGCTTGAGCACCAGCACGACGAACTCCATCGGCGTGTAGTCGTCGTTCAGCATGAGCACCTTGTACCGGCTGGGCTTCCTCGGCTTGGCGCGCGTCCGGGTCGCGATGCCGACCTGCCCCTCGCCATCGGTGATCCCGGTGCCCTCGTCCTCTCCCGCGGCACGAGGCCCGAGCGGTCGGGCGGCGGAAGGTGATTGAGTCCGGCGCATGCGGCAGGAATATCGTATCGCCCCGCTCGGCTGCAAGATGTGCGCGGCCATTGAATCGCGCGCATCATGGCCACGGCAGCTACGGCGCACAAGCGAACGGGCCGGGCGACGCTGGAGGTCGCCCGGCCCGTCGATCAGCCCGCGATCGGTCGAACGCGAGCCGGAATGCGCGAGATCAGGAGATCTTGGACGCCTTGTCGGCCGCGGCGTTCATGCGGCCGGACAGCGGCTGGAACGCCTCGGAGGCGAGCTTCATCATCGCCTCGGTGTTCTTCGAGGAGGCGGAAACCAGCGCATCGAAGTTGCGGCGCATGATCTTGCCCTGGAGCTGGAACAGCTCGGTCGGGCTCTTCACGGCGGCAAGTTCCTTCATGTCGGCCGACATCTGCTCATAGGCCGTGCGAGCTTCCTCGCTGTAGGCCCGGCCGAGCTCCTGCAGGCCGCTGGCGACGATCTTGCTGCTCTCGACCATCGCCTCGACATTGCCCTTGGCGAAGTCGGACAGCTCGGTCACCGCCTCGGTGCTCTTCTCGTAAGCAGCCTTGGAGCGGTTCTGGATCTCGCTGACCGCGTCGGTCATCGTGTTGGTGGCCGTGCTGGCGGCCTTGTTCATCTCGTCGTTGTTGCTGGCCATGATCTTGTCCTTCAATTGAGCGATCGTCATCTTGGTGTCGTCGTTGTCGGAAACGGGCGGCAGAGCATCCGCCAGCGTCGGGGTCTCCGGCTCGTCGTCCGATGAGACAGACACGATCGGCGCCCCTTCCGGCACCGGTGCGGCAGAGCCGTCGCCCTGCTCGCCCGCCGGCTGGTCCGGGATGTCTGCAGCCGCAATATCGGCGCTCGCGGCCGGCGGCTCGGCCTGCCCTGTCGCGCGCGCGTTCCTGCCCTTGCGGGCGGCGGCCCCGTTCTTTCCGGAGTCTGCCTCGGTCTTGTCCGAAACCTCTTCCATCGTCATCCCCACGGGTTCGCACAGGGGCGGATGCCCGCATGCGGCAGACTTATGCTGCACTGCACAAATACAAGTTGCTGTAAAGAAATCAAGCCAATTGTGCGCTGCACAATCCGTATACCACCGCGTTCGACGCCTGCCGGGTCAACGCTGCGTAACATAGCGCCCGGGAGCCTGTTCGATCACGCGGTCGCCCTCGCCGCCGGGCGCACGCCGCCCCGTTGCCGCGACACGGCCCGGCTGGTGCGATTCGAGCCAGCCGAACCAGTCGTGCCACCAGCTGCCCGGCGTCTCGCTGGCGGAGGCAATGAAATCGGCAAGGCTGTCGCCGGGCTCCGACGCGGTCCAGTACTGGTACTTGGCCGCTGCCGGGGGGTTGACCACGCCGGCGATGTGGCCGCTCCCCGCCAGCACGAACCGTGTGGGCCCGCCCACATGGCCGAGCACGCGGAACACGCTTTCGGGCGGCGCGATGTGGTCCTCGCGCCCGGCCTGCACATAAAGCGGCGTGTGGATGCGGGTCAGGTCGATGGGCGTGCCGTCCGCCTCCAGCGAATCGGGCACGACCAGCCGGTTGTCGCGATAGAGATCACGCAGGTAGGAGGCGTGCCAACGCGCCGGCAAGTTGGTGACATCGCCGTTCCAGTGGAGCAGGTCGAAGGCCGGATAATCCTCGCCCAGCAGGTAATGGTTGACGACGTAGTTCCAGATCAGGTCCGACCCGCGCAGCAGGTTGAAGGTCGCGGCCATGTAGCGGCCATCGAGATAGCCGCCCTTGCTGGCCTGGCGGATCATCTCCAGCCGGGTATCGTCGACAAACAATCTCAGCTCGCCGGAACGTTCGAAATCGACCTGCGCGGTCAGGAAGGTCGCGCTCTTGACCCGGTCGGCCTCGCCGCGTCGCGCCTGGATCGCCAGAGTCGCCGCCAGCGTGGTGCCGGCCACGCAATAGCCGAGCGCGTGCACCGAAGGCACTTCGAGCCGCTCGCGCACATGCTCGATCGCCTCCATCTGCGCACGGACATAATGGTCCCACTCCACATGGGCGAGGCTCTCGTCGGCCGAGCGCCAGCTGACCATGAACACGGTGAGCCCCTGCTCCACCGCCCAGCGCACGAAGCTCTTCTTCGGGTTCAGGTCGAGGATGTAGAACCGGTTGATCCATGGCGGGAAGATCACCAGCGGCACTTCCAGCACCTCTGGCGTGGTGGGCGCGTACTGGATCAGCTGGTACAGCTCGGTTTCGTGGATCACCTGCCCCGGCGTGCAGGCGATGTTCTCGCCCACGCGGAAGGCGCTGGAATCGGTATGGGTCAGCTGCCCGCGTTCCAGATCGGCGGCGAGTCGCTCCATGCCGCGCGCCAGGTTCTGGCCCTGAGTCTCGATCGCGCGCTCCAGCACGATCGGGTTGGTGAGCGGGAAATTGGCCGGGCTCATCGCGTCCAGCACGCTCTTGGTGGCGAAGCGCAGCTGCTCGCGGTCGGCCTGCTCGATCCCCTCGATCGCGTCCACCGCCTCGGCGATCCGCTCCGCCAGCAGCAAATAGGTCTGGTGGAGCAGGGCGAAGACCGGCTGCTGGCGCCAGGCCGGGTCGGCGAACCGGCGGTCCTTGCGCGGCAGGGTGATCTCGCCCCCTTCGCCCGGCGCCCCCGCTCCGCTCGCCTGGAATTGCGAGGCGATGTCGCTCCACAGGGCGAACCCCTCGCGCATCAGCCGCTGCTGCCGCTCCGGGTCGAGCAGCGGCATCTGCTGCGTCCAGGCCTGCATCAGCTCCAGCCATTGCGCCGGATCGGCCATCAGCGGCATGGGCGCGGTGGGCAGCGCCTGCTGGCGGTGGAAGTCGAGCCACATCTGCTGGAGCTTCCTGGCCGATTCGCCCCATTCGCCGATCGCCCCGTCGTCGGGGACAGCGCCGGCAGCCGCGGGCATATAGGCTTGGAGAACCTGCCGCGCCGCATCCGCCTGGATGCGCAACAGATCGGTGAAGTGATCGGCCATCTCGGCCGCCGAGTCGTCGCTCGTGTTCATGAGCGCGAGCATAAACAGCTTTGCGACCCCTTGTCAGCCACGGCGCGCGCCATTTTGCGCTCTGCCCGCTCGCGCAGGCCGATGGAGAGGGTCGATGAAGAGGCCCGAGCAAGAGGCCGATGAAGAGGATTGCACCGGCGCGTTGCGCAGGCCGGACAGTTCCGCCACAATCGCCGCCTAAGCGCCGTCGCAACCACGCGCCGCCGATTGGGAAACAATGATGGATTCGCAGTTCTACCGCGTCAAACGCCTGCCGCCCTACGTCATCGCCGAGGTAAACGCGATGCGGGCCGCGGCACGCGCCGAAGGCCGCGACATCATCGATCTGGGCATGGGCAATCCCGACCTGCCGCCGCCGCCTCATGTGATCGACAAATTGTGCGAGGTGGCGCGCGACCCCAGCTCGCACGGCTATTCGCAATCCAAGGGCATACCGGGCCTGCGCCGCGCCCAGGCAAATTACTACGAGCGGCGATTCGGGGTGGAGCTCGACGCCGAGAGCGAAGTGGTGGTGACGCTGGGTTCGAAGGAGGGGCTTGCCAGCTTGGCCACCGCGATCACCGCGCCGGGCGACACGATCCTCGCGCCCAACCCGTCCTATCCGATCCACACGTTCGGCTTCATCATCGCGGGCGCCTCGATCCGCTCCGTGCCGACCACGCCGGACGAGCATTATTGGCACGAGCTCGAACAGGCGATGGCCTTCACCGTGCCCCGGCCGACGGCGCTGGTCGTCAACTACCCGTCCAACCCCACCGCCGAGGTGGTCGATCTCGCCTTCTACGAACGGCTGGTCGAGTGGGCGAAGTTCCACAATGTGTGGCTGCTGTCGGACCTCGCCTATTCGGAGCTGTATTATAACGGCAAGCCGACGCCCTCCATCCTGCAGGCGAAGGGCGCGAAGGACGTGGCGGTGGAGTTCACCAGCCTGTCCAAGACCTTCTCCATGGCCGGCTGGCGGATCGGTTTCGCGGTGGGCAACAAGACGCTGATCTCCGCCCTCACACGGGTGAAATCGTACATCGACTACGGCGCCTTCACGCCGTTGCAGGCGGCGGCCTGCGCGGCGCTGAACGGCCCGCAGGACATCGTCGAGAAGAACCGCGAACTCTATCACCGCCGCCGCGACGTGCTGGTGGAGGCCTTCGGGCGCGCCGGCTGGGACATTCCCGCGCCGCCCGCCTCGATGTTCGCCTGGGCTCCGCTGCCGCCGGCGCTCAAGAAGATGGGCAGCCTGGAATTCTCCAAGCAGCTGCTGACCCATGCCGGCGTCGCGGTGGCGCCGGGCGTTGGATATGGCGAGGACGGCGAGGGCTTCGTGCGCATCGCCCTTGTCGAGAACGAGCAGCGCCTGCGGCAGGCGGCGCGCAACATCCGCCGTTATCTCCAGACGATGGGCGTCAACAGCTCCGCCGCGTGAACGCCGCCGCGTGAGCGCGGCCGGCAGCCACGCGGCGCTCGACTCGCCGGCACCGGAGGTGTCCTGCTTCGGGACGGGGCGCGCTCCCGCCCCGCGAGTCGGAGAAGGACGCCTCTCCTTGGCGAGCTGCTGCTGGATCGCCGACGGGCCCGACCCGCCATGGCAATGGGACCTGCGCCGCCGGGGCTGGTCGCTGTGCCGCCGCTCCTTGCCGGAGCGCCGCAGCTGCGCCGATGTCGACCTGCTCGACGCCCGCGGCCTGAGCCCGGCCGAGCGCGCCGCCCTGCCTGCGCCGTGGCCCGCCCGTTCGTCCGCCCCCCGGTCGGATGCGGCGCCCGCTCACGGGCCGGTTCACAATGCCGCGCTCTGGCCGCGGCCGAACGCCGGCCCGGCCCGCCTGATTGTCCTTGGGGTGGACGATTCGGCCGAGCGCGCCCGCCTGCTTTCGCTTGGCTGTGCCGAGGCGCTGCCGGCCGACACGGCGCTCGACGAGCTGATGGAGCGGGCGCAGCGGGTGGTGGAGCAGGCCGGCCTGCTGCCCCGCTGGCGAACCGCGGGGCCGCTGACCCTCGACCTCTTCCACCGCGACGCTCGTCTCGGCCGCACCTGGCTGAGCCTGCACCCGCGCGAATTCGCCGTGCTGTGGCGCCTCGCGGACGAGCCCGGCCGGCGGGTGACCCGGCGCGAATTGCTGCGCGACGTCTGGCGGATCCATCACGAGCCGGAAACCAACAGCGTGGAGGTGCATGTCTCACGCCTGCGCAGCAAGCTGGCTGGCCTCGGCTGCGAAGCGCTGGTCGAAACCGCCGCCGAGGGCGGCTACCGTCTGGTGCCGGACCGCCCGCTGCCCAGCGCCGGAGAGGCCGAGCACGCCGGGCCCGCAACCTCGCGCATCAGCGCCGTGGTGCCCACGCAACCAGACTCCGCCGAGCACGAACCGTAGCCTGCGCGATCACGCCCGCGCGGAATGGCCGTTGCGCCGCGCCGCCCCTTTGGCTAGGGGCCGCGTTCCGGCCCTTCAGGGGGTCGGGAAGGCCCGATGGCGGAGTGGTTACGCACCGGACTGCAAATCCGTTTACGCCGGTTCGATTCCGGCTCGGGCCTCCAGCCTCTCCCTTCGGGGTACGGGGCGTGCCGCAGTAGCTCAGTTGGTAGAGCACGACATTCGTAATGTTGGGGTCGGGGGTTCGAATCCTCTCTGCGGCACCACCTTCTGTTTGCGCTAGCGCGCTTCGCGCTACTTGAGCGCGCGGGTGCTTGGTTCGAGTTGCACTCGCTCCGGCGCACCATTTCTTCTGCGCTACCGCGCTCCGCGCTACTTGAGCGCGCGGGTGCTTGGTTCGAGTTGCACTCGCTCCGGCGCACCACCTTCTGTTTGCGCTATCGCGCTTCGCGCTACTTTGGTTGCGCTACCGGCCTGCGGCCTGCTCGAGCGCGGCCTTTGTTGCGCTACCGGCCTGCCGCCTGCTTGAGCGCGGGGACGCTTGTTTCGAAGACCGGTCCGGCGCGCCATTTCGCTCGCGCTGTCGGCCGTCGCTGCTTGAGCGCCGGTGCGCCTGTTTCGAATAGGTTTACTCAGCGGCACCGCGCCTCCCCAACGGGAATCCTCCAGCCAGCGTCCGACCGGCCGGCGTCGACCTCCTCCAACCCACAGCCAAGCAGGAGCTAAAAGCCCCTTGCCCCACCACCGGCGCTCGCCGCTGCTGCACCTGGCGCTCGCACAAGGCCCGCCCCAGCGCCACCGCGGGCGCAGCGCCTGCGCTGCGCCCCATCGCCTGCGTGGCCTCTACCCTTCCAGCGAGCGCGGACCGAAGGCCATGGGCAGCAGGTCGGACAGGCGCCGCTCCTCCACCGCCTCCTCTCCGCAGGACCAGATGACCGGATCGGTGGCGCCGAGTTCGGCAAGCTCGTTGAGCATCTGGCGACAGCGCCCGCAGGGCGTCACCGGCGAAGCGCTGCTGCCGATCACGGCGACGGCAACCAGCCCGCCCCGGCGCCCCTCGCCCATCGCGCGGGCCACGGCGATCGCCTCCGCGCACAGCGACAGCCCGTAGCTCGCATTCTCGACATTGGTGCCGGTGACGACGGCACCGTCCTCGAAACGCAGCGCCGCACCCACGCGGAACCGCGAATAGGGGGCATAGGCATTCGCGGCCGCCATACGAGCGGCTGCGATCAGCGCGTCGCGGTCAATCATGGCGCAGCTCCGCCGGCCCGCTCGTCCGCCGCGCCGCGCCCACGAACAGCGCGATCAGCGGCGGCACCAGCACCACCGACAGCACCACCTTGGCGAGCGCCTGCCCGAGGATCAGCGCGCCGATCGGCCGCACGCCCCAGAAGGCGACGGTGATGAAGATCAGCGTATCGACCACCTGGCTCAGCACCGATGCCGCCGCGCCGGAGGCGAGCACGCCCGACTTCCCCCTGCGCGAAAGCCGGGTGAACACATGGACGTTGAGCGTCATCGACACGCCATAGGCGATAATTCCCGCCAGCATCAGCCGCCAGCTCTGCCCCATGATGATCGGGAAGGCTTCCTTCGCCGGCTCGTACATGCCCGCATCGGTCGGCAGGCGCAGCACGATCCAGGTGAGCACGATCGCGGTCACCAGCGGCACGAAGCCGAACAAGACCAGCCGGTCCGCCAGCCCCCTGCCATAGAGCCGGGCCATGGCGCTCGAAAGGGCGACGAGCAGCAGGAACGGAAAGATGCCCGCCTCCACCGCCAGCGGGCCGAGCGCCACCTGCTTGGCCCCAAGCACCCCGGCGATGCAGGTCATGCCCCCATAGAGCAGCGCATATAGCAACAGCGGGCGGGGAATCGATGGCTCGGCGGTGGGGCTCATCCTGCGCCTGCTATTGCGCCATCCGGTCGAACGGAAGGGGTGTTCCGCCTTTACGCACGGCGATCAATGCGCGATTGGGCCAGCTCTCCACCCGCCCGCGCACCCTTGCCGCAAGAGAGCCATGCCGCCCGCCCTCCTCAGCCTTGCCGGCATTCTCGTCATCCTGCTGATCGCGCTGGCGCTGTCGACGGCCCGGCGGCGCATCCGGCTGCGGGTGGTGGGCGCCGCCTTCGCGCTGCAGGCGGTGCTCGCCGTGCTGATCCTGCGCACGCCCTGGGGCCGCGCCACGATCCAGGCGATGGCGGACGGGGTCGGGGCGCTGCTCTCTTATGCCGATGCGGGCACCGCGTTCCTGTTCGGCGCGCCGGAGAACAACCCGCTGTCCAACACCTTCGCGCTCGGCGCGCTACCGGTAATCGTGTTCTTCGCGGCCTTGGTGTCGATCCTCTATCACCTGCATATCATGCAGCGGCTGGTGCGCTGGCTGGGCGGAGCGATCGGCTGGCTGACCGGGGTCAGCCGGGTGGAGGCGCTGGGCTCGGCGGCCAACATCTTCGTGGGCCAGTCGGAAAGCCCGCTGGTGATCCGCCCCTACCTCGCCGCTTTGTCGCCCTCCTCGCTGTTCACGCTGATGAGCGTCGGAATGGCGGGCGTGGCGGGCACGATCCTTGCCGCCTATGCCGGCCTGCTGGGCGAGGCCTATCTGCCGATGCTGCTGGCGGCGGCGTTCATGTCCGCGCCCGGCGGCATCCTGATGGCCAAGATCATCATGCCCGACGATCACGCCTCGCCCGATCCCGCCGGCGACGAGATCATCCTGCCCGAAGGCCGCATCAGCGCCGAAGGGCCGGCCGCGATCACCGAGGGCGAAAAGCCGCACGAGGTCCAGGCCGCGGAAAGCTTCGAAGGCACCGGCCGCGCCGCCAATATCATCGAGGCCGCCGCGCAAGGGGCGCAAACCGGCCTGCGGCTGGCGGTGGCCGTGGGTGCGATGGTGCTCGCCTTCGTGGCGCTGGTGGCGCTGGCCAATGGCGTGCTCGGCTGGGCGGGCGGGATGTTCGGCTATCCGCAACTCTCCTTCCAGGGCGTGCTGGGCACATTGTTCGCGCCGGTGATGCTGCTGCTCGGCATTCCGTGGGACCAGGCGCAGGTCGCCGGCGGCCTGTTCGGCACCAAGCTGGTGCTCAACGAATTCGTCGCCTTCATCGAGCTGGGCGGGCTGGCGCCGGGCACGCTGGACGCCCGCAGCCACACGATCGTGGTGTTTACCTTGTGCGGCTTTGCCAATTTCAGTTCCATCGCCATCCAGATGGCGGTGACGGGCGGCCTCGCCCCCAACCAGCGGCCAGTGATCGCCCGGCTGGGGCTGCGCGCGCTGGCGGCCGGCTCGCTCGCCAACCTGATGAGCGCGGCGCTGGCGGGCCTGCTCCTGCCGGGCTAAAGGCACCGCCGATGACCCAACTCGCCTCCGTTTCCCTCGATCGCCCGCTCGAAGACCTTGCCGAGGAGCTTGGCCGCTCGTTCGAGGAATACGGCTTTGCCGTCGTGCGCGATCACGGCATCCCGGCGGAGGCGATCGCCCGAGCGGAGGCGGGCTCGCGCGCCTTCTTCGCCCTGCCGGAGCAGGTGAAGCGCCAGTACCACCTGCCGGGCCAGGGCGGCGCGCGCGGCTATACGCCGTTCGGCGTCGAGCGCGCCAAGGACGCCGAGGTGCACGACCTTAAGGAGTTCTGGCACGTGGGGCGCGACCTGCCGCCGGGCGACCCGCTGGAGCCGTTCATGCCTGCCAATGTCTGGCCGGCCGAGATCGCGGACTTCCACGAGGCCTGCCTGGCGCTGTTCGCCGCGTTCGACACAGCCGGCCTGCGGATCCTGTCCGCCATCGCGCTCCACCTCGGCCTGCCGCGCGACTTCTTCGCGCCCACGGTCGAGAACGGCAATTCGGTGATGCGCCTGCTGCACTATCCGCCCGTGTCCGCCGGGCAGGAGGGCGCCATCCGCGCGGCCGCGCACGAGGACATCAACACCATCACCCTGCTGCTCGGCGCCGAGGAAGCGGGGCTCGAACTGCTGACCCGTGGCGGCACCTGGCTGCCGGTGGCCCCGCCGCCGGGCGCGCTGGCGGTGAATATCGGCGACATGCTGCAACGGCTCACCGCCGGGCGGCTCCGCTCCACCACGCACCGCGTGGTCAATCCGCGCGGGGAAGCGGCGAGCCGCTCGCGCTATTCCATGCCGTTCTTCCTGCATTTCCGGCCCGACTACCTGATCGACCCGCTGCCCCTGCCCCCCGGCACGCCGCGCCAGCGCCCCACCGAACCGCCGATCACGGCCCACGACTACCTCCAGCAGCGCCTGCGCGAGATCAACCTGGCCTGAGCCCCGCACGGCCGCGATGGGAATGCCGCCCACCGGTTTGGCCAACCGCTCCGCCACCGCGGGCACGGGCAGGTCGAGCCTGCCAAAACCCCGGCTCAGCATCGATCGCTGCACACAACGAAGTCGAATGAACGAATAGCTGCATACCGAGGCCATCTTCATCACCTCGCGACCGGAAGCGCCGGAGCGAGAGGCAGGCGAAGACGGCCCGGGCTGATGGGCGGGGATTGAGGTCGCGGGCATCCGGAAAAGCCAAACTCACGAAGGCCCCACCGGCGGGTTGGACGCTCATCTCGCGCACGCCATCCTGCATCGCTCGCCCGTCGGCTCCAAGCGAGTCACGCCATGCTCAACCGCGCTATCGCCAAGCCCCACCGGCACTCCCAGTGCTGATCTTGCATAGGCCATCGCTGCATCGCCCGCCTGCGCGAGGCGAGCCTCGCGACACTCAACGCCGCTGTGGTGCATTCAACGCCGCCCGGCGGTGCAGCCACTCGGCCCGCTGCTTCCACCCGCGGCGCGGCAAACCGCAAGCGCTCGCCTCTCCCGTGAGGCCGCTCAGGGCAGGTGCGCGACGTGGCCGGCCAGCCGCTCGACCTCCGCGCGGTCGTGGCTGACCAGCAGGATGGGGATGGCCAGCTCGTCGCGGATGCGCTCGACGAGGGCGAGCAGCGCCTCCACCCGCCCGGGGTCGAGCGAGGCGGTCGGCTCGTCCAGCAGCAGGAAGTCGGGCGCGGCGAGCAGGGCCCGGCCGATCGCCACCCGCCGCGCTTCTCCGCCCGACAGGGTCGCGGGCCAGCGGCGCAGCAGGTGCCCGATGCCGAGCAGCGCTATGAGGTCCTCGCGCCCCGCCCAGCGCCGCTCCGGCTGGGCGATCCGCTCGCCATAGGCAAGGTTCTGCGCCACGCGCAGGTGGGGGAACAGCCGCAGGTCCTGGAACACATATCCGGCGCGCCGCCGCTCCGGCGCAAGATCGACGCCCGCCGCCGAATCGAACAGCACCGTGCCGCCCACCGCGATCCGCCCCTCTCGCGGCCGTGCCAGCCCGGCGATCGCGTTCAGCACGCTGGTCTTGCCCGCGCCCGAAGGCCCGACCAGCGCCGTCAGCCGGGCCTGCGAAGCGAGGTCCAGCGCAATGGTGCGGCCGCCGACCGCCAGCCGCAGCCGCACCTTAAAGGACATGCGCGCGCTGGCCCATGGAGCGGCGGACGAGCCATTCGGATGCGAGCAGCGCGCCCAGCGACAGCAGAATGGCGATCACCGCCAGCCGCGCCACCGCGCCCTCCGCTCCGGGAAGTTGCAGCCCGGTATAGATCGCCAGCGGCAGGGTGCGCGTCTCGCCCTCGATATTGGAAGCAAAGGTGATCGTCGCGCCGAACTCGCCGAGCGAGCGCGCGAAACCCAGCACCGCGCCGGCGGCGATGCCGGGCGCGCTGAGCGGCAGGGTGATTGTCGCGAACGCCCGCGCCGGAGAGGCGCCGAGCACCCGTGCCGCCTCCACCAGACGCCGGTCGACCGCCTCGATGGACAGGCGCATCGCCCGCACCATCAGCGGCAGCGCCATCACCGCCGCCGCCAGCGCCGCGCCGGTCCAGCGGAACACCAGGCCGACGCCCCACTGCGCCTCCAGCCATCCGCCGACCGGCCCCGCGCGTCCGAACAGCAACAGCAGCAGCCAGCCGGTCACCACCGGCGGCAGCACCAGCGGCAGGTGCACCGCCGCGTCGAGCAGCAGCCGCCCGGGAAAGCGCCGCCGCGCCAGCAGCCACGCCAGCCCATAGGCGACGGGCAGCGTCGCCAGCACCGCCACCAGACTCACCTTCAGCGACAATCCGATCACCGCCCATTCGGCGCCCGTCAGCACGGCGCCTACCGCGCGATGCCGAAGCCGTGGGCGGCGAAGATCCGCTGCGCCTGCGGCGTCGTCAGGAAGGCGCGGAACGCCTCTGCCCGGGGGTGGTCGGACGCGGCGAGCACGGCCACCGGATAGCGGATCGGCGGGTGGCTTTCGGGCGGGAAGCGGTACACCGCCCCCACCGCATCCGAGGCGCGGTCGTCGGTGGCATAGACGATGGCGAGCGGCACCTCGCCGCGCTCCACCAGCGCCAGCGCCGCGCGCACGTTCTCCGTCGGCACGAGGCGCGGTTCGACCGTTCGCCACAGGTCCAGCCGCTCCAAGGCCGCGCGGGCATAGCGGCCGGCCGGCACCGAAGCGGGCTCGGCCACCGCTACGCGCCCGCTCGCCAAAGCGGCAATTCCCTGGAGCTGTTCGCCGGGCCGCGCGACCAGAACCAGCTCGCCGGTCAGCAGGTCGGCGCGGGTGCCTTGTCGCAGCAGGCCGGCGCGCTCCAGCCGGTCCATCCATTCGCGGTCGGCCGAGAAATAGAGGTCGGCCGGCGCCCCGCCCTCCACCTGCCGGGCGAGCGCCGAGGAGGCGGCGAAGGAGAGGCGGGGCCGCGCCTCGCCACCCTGCTGCCAGGCATCGGCGACCTCGCTCAAGGCTTCCTGCAGGCTCGCCGCGGCAAGCACCACCGGGCCCTCGGCGCGTGCGTCTCCGCCGCCGGTGCACGCGGCCAGAAGGGCGATGGATGCGCCCAGCAAGGCCGTCGCAACGGCAGTACAGAGGCGCTGCAAACGGGGGCTGCTCATGCCCTCGCGGCTCTATCGGCGCGCGGCGAACGCGTCCAGCAACGGCGGTGCAACGACGGCGGAGGGGCATTGCAAACGGGTCGGAAACCCGGCGGCGCCGATCGTGCCGCGATCTGGCGAGTCGCCCTGCCGCGCTCTGCCCTGATCTGCCGCCCCGCCGGTGAGACGATGCTGCCCTGCCGTTCCCTCGCGTCGATGCCGGCCCGCATCGCGTCGGCAGCCTGCGCGGATGACAGTGCTGCCCTGCCGCGCTTGGCCTCGAGGCCGGCCCGCGCCGCCTCGATGGCCGGCCGGGCGGACAGCGCTGCCCTGCCGCGCCTTGCCTCGATGCTGGCCTCTGCCAGGGTGAACCCGGCGCCGCTCACCGGCAAAATCGGGAACCAGCCGATCCCGGCCCGCATGGCCTCGGCGCGAGGAGAGAGGGTGCTGCCCTGCCGCACCCTGCCTCGATGCCGGCCCGCATCGCCTCGATGGCGGGCGGCAGGGGCAGTGCTGCTCTCCCGCGCCTCCCGCCGATCCCGACGCGCATGGCCTCGGTGGAAGCACGAAGACGGTGCTGCCCTGCCGCACTCGCTCGACGCCGTCCCGCGTTGTTTCCGTAGCCGGCCGGGCGGTCGGCCCTGCCCGGCCTTGCCCTGCCTCGCCGCGCCTCGCGTCCATGCGGGGGCGCGGTGCTCAGTGGCGGGTGGCGTTGGGCCGGGGGGCGTTGGCGATCGGGGGGAGCTCGATCATCGGTGGCGAGGCCTTGGCGGCGCGCATGGCGAATTCGGTCGGCCGGCGCACGGGGATGTTCAGCACGCAGCGCACGCCCGCAGGGTCGAAGTCGAGCTTCACCGGGGTCTTCAGCTCGGAGGCGACGATGCGCTCGATCAGGTCGGTGCCGAAGCCGCGGCCGCGCTTCTGCGGCACGGGGGGCCCGCCGCTTTCCTGCCATTCGATCCGCACCAGCGCATCGGCGACCATCCGCCAGTGCACCCTCACCCGCCCGCCGGGAGCGCTGAGCGAGCCGTATTTGGCGGCATTGGTCGCCAGTTCGTGCATGGCGAGGCCCAGCGACAGGGCGTCGTTCGGGGCGAGCTCGATGTCCGGCCCGTTGATGTCGACCTCGTGATCGCTGGCCTGGGCATAGGGCAGCAGCTCCGCCTCGACCACGGCGCGCACCGGCGTGGTGCCCCAGTCGGACTGGGTGAGCAGGTCGTGGGTGGCGGAAAGTGCACGGATGCGCCCGTCCAGCCCGTCGGCGAAATCGTGCAGGTTCTCCGCCCGGCGGCGGGTCAGGGCGATGATCGAGAGCACGTTGGCGAGCGTGTTCTTGACCCGGTGGTTGAGCTCGCGGGTCAGCGACATGCGGATCGATGCCTGTTCCTCGAACCAGCGCAGCTGGGCCTCGTCCTCCAGCGCCTGCTCGGTCAGCATCCGCACCAGCAGCATCAGCAGGCTGGCGACCAGCAGGCCGAAGATGATCGTCGCCATGGAAAGGCCGGAGAGCCCGCCGCCCAGCGCCGATTCGACCACCAGCACCCAGCGGTTGTTGGCGATGGAGACGGTCTCGCTGACGGCCTCGCCCTTCATGTCGGTGGGGCCGGTCGCCGCCAGCAGGCGCTCGGGCGCGGGATCGCCATCGTAGAGGCGCACGCCATAGGCGCCGGCATCCTCCAGTTCGAGGGCGGAGGCGAGGAAGTCGGCGGCGTTGAACGGGCTGTAGATATAGCCCTTCAGCTGGCGCCCTTCCGGCGTGGCGCCGAACACCGGCATGTAGATGAGGAAGCCCGGCGCCTTGCCGTCCCCTTCCTGCAGCAGGATCACCTTGTCCGTGGCGGTCGGCCGGGCCATGCGCTCCGCCTCCTCCATCGCCGCCCGCCGGACCGGCTCTGAAAACATGTCGAAGCCGAGCGCGCGGCGGTTGCGTTCCGTGTCGTGGTGCAGGATCGTCGCCGGCACCGCATAGGGCTGCCGGCCGCTGAGGCGCGGGAACATGCGCACCGGCACCGGCGCTTCCGCCGCCATCATGGCGTCGAATTCCTCCACCTCGCCCGGACGGACGACCTGCGCCCAGCCGATCCCTTCCGCTCCGCGATAATCGTTGTTGAGCCGCAATTCGCTCGCGAAGCGCAGGAAATCGGCCGGCGACACCTCGTCCAGCGTGGAGAGCAGCGCGGCGCCGGCGCGCAGATAGGCGGTGCCGGTATTGGCGCGCCGTTCCAGCGCGGAGCCGATGATCGTGGCCCGGGTGCGCACCTGCGAGGCGTTGCGGCTTTCCTCCCCGCGCTCGATGGCGAACACCGCGAGGATGGTGATCGCCGCGATCAGGAGGAAAATCGCCACCGGCATGGCGCGCGGGAAGCTGACGAGCCACCGCTTCGTCCTGCTGCGCTGGCCGGCACCCTGTATCAACGACGACTCCCCGGAACTAAAACCGCGCGCCGGCCCGTTCACGCCCATGCGCAACTGCCGCACCGGCGCGACCGCCTCGTCCTTGCCGCGACGGTAAGGGGGGGAACCGGACGCATGTGATTTCGTTCCAGCCAGCGCGACTCATGCGACCCGCCGATCCACGGGTTGTGGCCGGGATCACCGTGGAAATTGCGGCGGGACTCTCTATATGCGGCAGATGAGCGCATCACGGATGGCGGGTGCTGAGACGAAAATCATTCCGGCGGGGGGTTGATAGGCAATGGACAGGAAGCGCAGGCCGGATTGGACTTCCGGCTTGAAGCAGCTTTACGATCAGGTGGTCGAGGAGCCGCTCCCCGACGCGTTCAAGGATCTGCTCTCCAAGCTCGACGACGGCAAGCAATGAGCCGGCCGGAACGGGAGCTGCCCGAACGCAGCGCCGACGACAAGCGCGCCTTCAAGCGCGAGCTGACCGAGGTCGTCCCTCACCTTCGCGCCTTTGCCCGCGGCCTGTGCGGCCGGCCCGACATGGCCGACGACCTGGTGCAGGAAGCGCTGCTCAAGGCGTGGGCGGCGCAGGACCGGTTCGAGCCCGGCACCTCCATGCGCGCCTGGACCTTCGTGATCCTGCGCAATGCCTATCTCACCGACATGCGGCGCAACCGCTTTCGCGGCGAATATGACGAGACCGCAGCCGAGCGCATCCTGACCGCGCCCGCCGGGCAGGAGGAGCCGATCCACCTTTCCGACATGCACCGCGCGCTGCTGACCCTGCCGCCCGAGCGGCGCGAGGCGCTGCTGCTGGTGGGCGCGGGCGGCTTTTCCTATGAGGAGGCGGCCAATATCTGCGGCTGCGCCGTGGGCACGATCAAGAGCCGCGTGGGCCGCGCCCGCGCCGCGCTTACCAGCATGATCGAGGATGGCGACATCCCCGATCGCGCGATCGGAGACCCCGCCGCCCACCGCGCGATCCTGGAAGAACTGGACGAAGTGGCCGCCGGCAGGGGCCTGGCCGTGCCGACCAAGTAGGGCGCGGACCCAAGGGCGCCGGCGGGCACGCAATGACCCCTGAAGCGGACCTGCGCCGCAGAGACCCGGCCCTCCCGCCGGCGGCCGCCGAGGCGCCTGTTGCGGCCGTGCCGACGGCGCGGCCGATGACCTTCGCCGACCAGGAGCTGCGGCTGATCTCCGCGCTTGTCGTGCTGCTGGCGACGGGGCTGTTCCTGGCGCTGCCGTTCGTGCTGTCGATCGGATCGGTCGTGTTCCTGCCGCCGGTCACCGCGATCGTGCTGACCATCATCCTGTCGCCGCTGGCGGACCGGCTGGCGCTGCTGGGCCTGCCCAACCCGCTCGCCTCGTTCCTGGCGCTGATGGTGTTCATCGGCGTGCTGGCGCTGGGGCTGACCGCCGTGCTGAGCCCGGCCGTGTCGCTGTTCGACGAGGCGCCGGCGATGATCGCGCGGATCGGCGAGCATTTCAGCAATCTGCAGGGCAGCCTCGCCTGGGTTTCGCGGCTGAACGCGCAGATCGCCGGCATCATCGGCAGCGAGGAGGGCGAGCAGGTGGTGCTGGCCGGGCCGAGCGTGCTGGAGCAGCTGGCCTTCGCCACCCCGTCGGTGGTGGTGGAGGTGCTGCTGACCTTCCTGATGGCATTCTTCATGATCGAGGCGCGGGTGCGGCTGCGGCGGCGGCTGCTGCTGGAACGGCAGCATTTCGGCGCCAGCCTGAAGGCGGCACGGGTGATGCGCGACGTGCAGGACCGCGTCGCCTCCTACATCCTGACGGTCGGGATCATCAATCTGGGCGTGGGGCTGATCGTGGCGGCGGGCGCCTGGGCGCTGGACCTCGGCGCGCCGATCATGTGGGGCGGGCTGGCGGCGCTGCTCAACTTCATTCCCTATGTCGGGCCTTTGTGCATGGTGGCGCTGCTGACCTTGTTCGGCCTCGGCACGGCCGAAGCGCCGGCGGTGGGGCTGATCCCGGCGGCATCCTACCTGGCGCTGCACGCGGTGGAATCGAACATTCTTACGCCGTCGATCCTCGGCGCGCGGTTCACCATGAACCCGGTGATGATCCTGCTCGCGCTCAGCTATTTCGGGTGGATCTGGGGCGTTCCGGGGGCGCTGCTGAGCGTGCCGATCCTGCTGTCGCTGACCGCGCTGATGGACCATCTGGGCCGGCCGAACGTGATCGGCTTCCTGTTCGGGGAGCCGCTGTTCGGCGAGCGGGCGCCGGAGCCGGCCGAGGAGAGCTGAGCCGGCTCGCAGCGGGCCGGTGTGCCGGGAGGCGCCCTTGCGACCGTCCGGGCGGTGAGGGGGCCGGGTGGGTCGTCGCGGCCAGCCCCCTTCCGCCCGCACCCCGCGTGGGCAGAGGTGAGGCCGCGGAAGGGGTCAGGCGCCGTCGGGGTCGCTACTCGGCGGCCTGGGCCTGCTCGTTGCGGACATATTCGAGGGTGGCGAGGAAGCGTTCGGCGTCCAGCGCGGCCATGCAGCCGGTGCCCGCCGCCGTCACCGCCTGGCGATAGGTGTGGTCCATCACGTCGCCGCAGGCGAACACGCCGGGCACGTTGGTCTTGGGCGTGCCCGGCTCCACCACGAGATAGTTGTTCTCGTCCATCTCCAGCTTGCCCTTGAACAGGCCGGTCGAGGGGGCGTGGCCGATGGCGACGAAGGCGCCCTCGCAGGGGAAGGTGCTCATCTCGCGGGTGACGGTGTCGGCCAGCGTCAGGCCGGTCAGCCCGCCTGCCAGCGGATCGCCCTGGAAGTCCTCCACCCGCTTGTTCCACAGGACGGAGATCTTCGGGTGGGCGAACAGTCGGTCCTGCAGGATCTTCTCGGCGCGAAGCTCGTCGCGGCGGTGGATCAGCGTCACCTCGCTCGCATGGTGGGTGAGGTAGAGCGCCTCCTCCACCGCGGTGTTGCCGCCGCCGATCACCGCCACCTTCTTGCCGCGATAGAAGAAGCCGTCGCAGGTGGCGCAGGCGGAGACGCCCTTGCCCCCCAGCGCCTCCTCGCCCGGCACGCCGAGCCAGCGCGCCTGCGCCCCGGTGGCGATGACCAGCACATCGCCGACATATTCGTCGCCGCTGTCGCCCTTCGCACGGAAGGGGGAGCCGCGCTCGAGGTCCACCTCGAGGATCGTGTCCCACATCATCCGGGTGCCGACATGTTCGGCCTGGGCCTGCATCTCCTGCATCAGCCAGGGGCCCTGGATCACGTCGCGGAAGCCCGGGTAGTTCTCCACATCGGTGGTGATGGTCAGCTGGCCGCCGGGCTGGAGCCCCTGCACCACGATCGGCTCCATGCCCGCGCGCGCGCCGTAGATCGCGGCGGTCAGCCCTGCGGGGCCCGAGCCGATGATCAGCATGCGGGTGGTATGCGTCGCCATTGTGATGTCGTTTCCGTGTCGTTGCGAATCCGGTGCGAGGGAGAGGAGGTGGCGGGTCGCGGCCTTTCGATCAAGAGCCAAGGGGGGCCGAGCCGCCGCCGGCGCTGCGTGCAAGGATACGCGGCGCCATCGGCGCGTTGTTTCAGGCCGCACATCCCTCGCGCGCATGAGGAGACGACGATGGACGAGAACCTGGAACAGCGCATCCGCGAGCGCGCCTACGAAATCTGGGAAAATGAAGGCCGCCCCGAGGGCCGCGGCGACGAGCACTGGGATCAGGCGCGCATGGAATATGCGGAAGCGCGCGACGAGCAGGCGCAGACGGCCGGGTCGCCCGGGCAGGTCTCGCAGTTCGGCGCCGTTTCCGATTCCAACGGCGAGCCGCCGGAGACCGGCGGCTGGGCCGGGCGAGGCGAGCAGCCCGCCATTGCCGGAGCGACCGGGGGCAAGATGCCGGAGACGGGTGGCCCGGCGGGCGGCACGACGGCCGCGTGAGCGCGCCGCCGCGCGCCTGGAGGCAGCGTGCGGCCAGCCTGTTGGAACGATGGCGGCGGAACGCGTGTTGGGGGAAGACACGACCACCGACCACTCACGACGACGGGAGCGATGCCCTTGCCTTCCAGCCCCTTGCGGATGTTCTGCGCGCTCGATGCCGCATCGCCTGACCAATGGCTGGAGGACAGCGACCTCGTCGCGCTCAGCAAGAGCGGCTTCGATGCGCTGATCGCCCCCCATCCGCTCTGGCCGGCCGAGGGAGAGCACGAGCGGCTGGTCAATCTCGTGCGCAGCGCAAGGGCCGTGGGGCTGCGGGTGATCGTGGAGACCGACCCGGCGCGCTTCCCGATGGATCACCCGCTGGTCTCGCAGCATCCCGAAGGTTTCGCGCTGCGCCGGTCGAGCGAGGCCTCCCGCCCGGTCGATCCGCGACGGACCATGCCGGCGACGGGCGAGGCGATCGCGCGCTTCGGCCTGGCCGAGCATCGCCAGCGGTTTGTCGCGGAACTGGCGGAACGGCTGGGCGCGCTCGCCGAAGCGGGGGTGGCCGGATGCCGGATCGCGCCGGGTGCGCGGATCTCGCCCGAGCTGATCGAGGCGCTGAGCGACCGCTTGCAGCAGGGGGGCACGCCCCTCCTGTTCATAGCCGGTCCGCCGGGCGCCGACCGGCAGGCGCTTGGCCAGCTGGGCCGCGCGGGATGCGATTACCTCGTGTCCTCGTTCCACTGGTGGGACCTTGGCGCATCGTGGCTGGTGGACGAGCTGGCTGCGCTGTCCGCCATCGCGCCGGTGCTCAATGAATTGCAGGCCGAGCCCGCGTCCGATCCGGCAGGCCTCGCCACGCGGCTGAAGGCGGCCGCGGCGCTGGGCGACGGGGTGATCGTGCCGCAGCGCGTGGCGCTCGACTGCGCGCGCGCCGGCGAGCAGCCCTGCTCGTGGACCGCGGAGCGCGGGAGCGGGTGGCCGCTGCACCGGCTGTCGGGCTCCGGATCGGCGATCACCGCCTTGCTGCGGCCGCGGGGCCCGGAACTGCGCGGCGCCGAGGCGGCCGACCTCGTCCTCATCAATGCGAGCGGGCGCGAGCAGGCGCTGGTTCGCGGGCAGCTTTCGCATGTCGGCGCGGAGTTCACCGCCTCGCTGGCGCAAGACGTGGTGCTGCAGCCGGGCGAGGTGCGCACGACCGCGCTCCAACGCGCCCGCCCGATCGCGGCGGTTGCCGGACGTCCGCTGCGGGCCGGCCAGATGAGCTTTGCCGAGCGCCCGCGCCTCGTGGTGGAGGATTTGGAGCCGCGCGTGGAAGGCGGCGATTTCCCGGTGAAGCGCGTGGTCGGCGACGTGATGGAGGTGCAGGTCACAATCTTCACCGATGGCCACGAACAGCTCGCCGCCGAACTGCTGTGGCGCGCCAGTGACGAGCGCGAATGGTCGCGTGTGCGCATGGAGCAGCTGCCCAACGACCGCTGGCGCGCGCGCTTCCCGCTGAGCCGCCTCGGCCGGTACGAATATGCGGTGGAGGGCTGGCTCGACCGGTTCGGCGGATTCCGGCGCGATTTCCGCAAGAAGGTCGATGCCGAGGTCGCCCAGCCGGTCGATCATGCGGAGGGGCGCGAACTGGTGAGCCAGGCGCTCGCGCGGCTGGAGGGCGACCGGCGCGCCGCGCTGCGCGGCGTGCTGACGGCGCTCGAACGGGCGAGCGAGCAGGACAGCGTGCGCCTGCTCCTCTCCGACGAACTCGCCGGGCTGATGGCGATTGCCGACGACCGGCCGCACGCTTGCGTCTCGCGCGTGCAGAAGGTGGATGCGGAGCGGATCGAGGCGCGCTTTTCCAGCTGGTACGAGATCTTCCCGCGGTCCGCGACCGAGGACAAGGCGCGGCACGGCACATTTGCCGATGTGATCGGCCTGCTGCCCCATGTGCGCGAGATGGGCTTCGACACGCTCTACTTCCCGCCCGTCCACCCGATCGGCAAGACCAACCGCAAGGGGCCGAACAACACGCTCACCCCCGGCCCGGACGATCCCGGCAGCCCCTATGCCATCGGCAGCAAGGACGGGGGGCACGATGCGTTGCATCCGGAACTGGGCAGCTTTGAGGATTTCGAGCGGCTGGTGGCGGCGGCGCACCAGCACGGGCTGGAGATCGCGCTCGATTTCGCGATCCAGTGCTCGCCCGACCATCCATGGCTGAAGGACCACCCCGGCTGGTTCGCCTGGCGCCCCGACGGCAGCATGAAATATGCCGAGAATCCGCCCAAGAAGTACCAGGACATCGTCAATGTCGATTTCTACGGGCCGGACGCGGCGCCGGCCCTGTGGGAGGCCTTGCGCGACGTGGTGCTGCTGTGGGTGCGGCACGGGGTGAAGACCTTCCGCGTCGACAACCCGCACACCAAGCCGCTGCCCTTCTGGGAGTGGATGATCGGCGAGGTGCGCGCAGCCCATCCGGAGGTGATCTTCCTGTCCGAGGCGTTCACCCGGCCGACGATGATGTATCGCCTGGCCAAGGTCGGCTTCAGCCAGAGCTACACCTATTTCACCTGGCGCGACCGCAAGGCCGAGCTGATCGAGTACATCACCGAGCTGACGACGACCGCGCCCAAGGACTTCTACCGGCCGCACTTCTTCGTCAACACGCCCGACATCAACCCCCACTTCCTGCAGACCGGCGGGCGGGCAGCGCACCGGATCCGCGCGGTGCTGGCCTCCACCTTGTCGGGCCTGTGGGGCGTGTATCACGGCTTCGAGCTGTGCGACGCGACGCCGCTGGCGCCGGGCAAGGAGGAATATCTCGATTCCGAGAAGTTCGAGGTGCGCCCCTATCGCACCCGCGCGCCGGGCGACATTGTCGACGACGTGACTCTGCTCAATCGCCTGCGCCGCGCGCATCCGGCCTTGCAGACGCACCTTAACACGCGATTCTATTCCGCGGATAACGAGCAGGTGATCTGGTATGGCAAGCCCGCGCCGGGGACCGAGATGGCCGAGGCCGGCAGCTTGAGCGAGATGATCATGGTGATGGTCAATCTCGACCCGCACCACGCGCAGGAATGCACCTACGAGGTGCCGCTGTGGGAGTTCGGCCAGCCCGACGACGGGGCCATCGCCGTGGAGGACCTCGCCGGGGGCAATCGCTTCGAATTGCACGGCAAGTACCAGCAGATCCGCCTCACGCCAGATGAGCCGTACCGCATTTGGCGCCTCAGCGTGCCGGGAGAAGGCGCATGAACGAATTGACCCGCCATTCCGCAGCCCCTTCGGGCAGCGCCGCCAACAGCACCACACAGGCGATGATTACCGACGCCGACGATCCGTTGTGGTACAAGGACGCGGTCATCTACCAGGTGCACGTCAAGAGCTTCTTCGACGCCAACAATGACGGCATCGGCGATTTCGCCGGGCTGATGGAGAAGCTCGACTATATCGCCGATCTCGGCGTCACGGCGGTGTGGCTGCTGCCGTTCTACCCCTCGCCCCGGCGCGACGACGGGTACGATATCGCCGAGTACTGCAATGTCAGCGAGGATTACGGGACGATCGAGGAGGCGCGCGCCTTCATCGAGGCGGCGCATGAGCGGGGCATCCGCGTCATCACCGAGCTGGTGATCAACCACACGAGCGACCAGCACCCGTGGTTCCAGGCCGCGCGCAAAGCGCCTCCCGGCAGCCCGGAGCGCGACTTCTACGTCTGGTCCGACGACGACAAGCTCTATTCGGGCACGCGGATCATCTTCCTCGACACGGAGAAGTCGAACTGGACCTGGGACGAGGAGGCGGGGGCCTATTTCTGGCACCGCTTCTATTCGCACCAGCCCGACCTCAATTTCGACAATCCGGAAGTGCTCGCCCGCGTTCTGGAGGTGATGCATTTCTGGCTCGATGCCGGGGTCGACGGGCTGCGGCTCGACGCGATCCCCTACCTGATCGAGCGCGACGGCACCTCCAACGAGAACCTGTCCGAGACGCATGAGGTGCTGAAAGCCATCCGCCGCGATCTCGATGCCGCCTATAAAGGCAAGATGCTGCTGGCCGAGGCCAATATGTGGCCCGAGGACACGCAGCAATATTTCGGCCATCGCGAGGAGGTGACCGAGGAGTGCCACATGGCGTTCCACTTCCCCCTGATGCCGCGCATGTACATGGCGGTGGCGCAGGAGGACCGCTTCCCGATCACCGACATCATGCGCCAGACGCCGGACATTCCGCCGGACGCGCAATGGGCGATCTTCCTGCGCAACCATGACGAGCTGACGCTCGAAATGGTGACCGATTCCGAGCGCGATTACCTCTGGAACACCTATGCCGCGGATCGCCGCGCGCGGATCAATCTCGGCATCCGCCGGCGCCTCGCCCCGCTGATGGAGCGGGATCGGCGGCGGATCGAGTTGATGAACGCGCTGCTGCTGACCATGCCCGGCACGCCGGTGCTCTATTATGGCGACGAGATCGGCATGGGGGACAACATCTTCCTCGGCGACCGCGACGGCGTGCGTACGCCGATGCAATGGTCGCCCGATCGCAATGGCGGCTTCAGCCGCGCCGATCCGGCCAGCCTGACCCTGCCGCCGATCCAGGATCCGCTCTACGGCTATTCGGCGGTGAACGTGGAGGCGCAGGAGCGCGACCGGCATTCGCTGCTCAACTGGGTGAAGCGGGCGCTCGCGGTGCGCAAGCGGCACCAGGCGTTCGGGCGCGGCACGCAGACCTTCCTGCGTCCGGCCAATCGCCGCATCCTCGCCTATCTGCGCCAGCACACGAGCGAGAATGGCAGCGAGACGATCCTGTGCGTCGCCAATCTCGGCCGCAATGCGCAGGCGGTGGAGCTGGACCTGCACGAATTCGAGGGGCTCACCCCGGTCGAGCTGTCGGGCGGCGAGGCGTTCCCGGCCATCGGGCAGCTGCCGTACCTGCTCACCATGCCGCCCTATGGCTTCCTGTGGTTCGAGCTGACGGGCGAGACGCGGGCGCCGGAATGGGCCTCGGGCGCGCCAGGGCTCGAGGTCGAGCGCCAGACCTTCGTGCTGCGGCCCGACCTCGCGGACGTGGCCAATCGCGAGAACCGGCAGGCGCTGGAGGGTGAGGCGCTGCCGGCCTATGTCGCGCATCGGCGCTGGTTCGGGGCGAAGGACGAGGCGATCGATTCGGTTCGCGTGCTGCGCCTCACGCCGCTGCCGGCGTTCAGGGACCTGCTGCTGGGCGAGATCGAGGTGGCGACCGCGAGCGGCTCCGCCACCTACACGCTGCCGCTCGGCATTGCGTGGGAGGGGGAGCGGCACGGGCCCTTCGCCTCCAACCTCGCCATCGCCCGCGTGCGCCGCGGCCGCACCGTGGGTCTGCTGACCGACGGCTTCGCGCTGGCCGAGTTCGCCCGGTCCGTGCTGACCGGCATGAAGGAGGGCACGACCGTGCCGACCGAGGGCGGCACCCTGCGCTTCGAGGCCACGGATCGCTTCGACCTTGATCCCGAGGCGGAGCCGGAATGGCTCGCGGCCGAGCAGTCGAACTCCACCATGGCGATCGGGCAGGCGGCGGTGCTCAAGCTGCTGCGCAAGGTGACGCCGGGCATCCACCCCGATGCGGAGATGGTGCGCTACCTCGCCGATAATGGCTTTGCCAACGTGCCGCCGGTGCTGGGCACGGTGAAGCGCGTGGAGGAGGACGGGACCGAGACGCTGCTGATGCTGGCGCAGGCCTTCGTCTACAACCAGGGCGATGGCTGGCAGTGGACGCTGAACGCGCTGGAGCGCCTCGCCACGGATACCGACTGGAGCTTCTCGAACTACGAGAACTTCGCCGGCAATCTCGGCCGGCGGCTGGGCGAGATGCATGCGGTGCTGGCCCGGGAAAGCGACGATCCGGCCTTCGCGCCCGAGCCGATGAGCGCCGCGGATGCCGAGGCGCTGGGCCAGCGGGTGACGGGCGAGATCGACCAGGCGCTGCGCCGGCTGGACGGCGCCCAGCTGGACGAGAAGGCGCAGGGCCATGCGCGCTACCTCCTCGCCCATCGCGACGCGCTGGTGGCCAAGGTGGCCGAGGTGGCGCGGACCGCCGAGGGCCAGCAGCGCACGCGCATCCACGGCGACCTGCATCTGGGGCAGGTGCTGGTGACCGGGCACGACCTGATGATCATCGACTTCGAGGGCGAGCCGACCCGCCCGCTGGCGGAACGGCGGACCAAGGACCTGCCCGCGCGCGACGTCGCCGGCCTGCTGCGCAGCTTCGATTATGCCGCCGCGGTGGCCGAACAGAGCCGCCCCGCCAGCGCCGACACCTGGGAGGCCCGCGCCGAGGAGGGCGCCGAGATGTTCCGGAGCCGCGCCATCGAAAGCTTCCTCGAAGGCTATCGCGGCGGGCAGGAGACGGACCCGCTGCTCGCCCTGTTCGTGCTGGAAAAGGCCGCCTACGAGGTCAGCTACGAGGCCGCCAACCGCCCCGACTGGATCGGCGTGCCCGCCCGCGGCCTCGCCCGCGCCGCGCGCCACCTGCTGGCGCCCGACACGCCCTCGGCCGCCCCATCCGAAGCAGGGCCCGGCGAAACCGCGCCAGACAACACGGCCCCGACCACGCCCACCGGAGACCGCGCATGACCGCTCACGACACCACGCTCGGCGCTGCCGCCGCCGCCATGCTCGAAGGCCGGCTGGACGATCCCTTCGCCTTCCTCGGCGCTCATGAGGAGGAGGGCGGCCTTGGTGCCGGAGTGGTCGTGCGCACCTTCCAGCCGGGCGCGCAGAAGGTGGAGCTGGTCGCTCCCGGTTCGGGCGAAGGCACGGGCGGAGCCTCTGGCGGGGGGCCACTCTGCACCATGGAAGAGCTTGCGCCGGGCATCTTCACCGGCCGCTTGCCCTCGCGCCAGCCTTACGTGCTGCGCGTCACCTGGCCGGCGGAGGATGGCGCGACCCATGTGCAGGAGACGGAGGATCCCTATTCCTTCGGCCTGATCCTGTCCGACTTCGACCTGCATCTGTTCGCCGAGGGCCAGCACTACGAACTGGCCCGCGTGTTCGGCGCGCAGCCGCAGGCGGTCGGCGGAGTGGAGGGCGTGGTGTTCTCCGTCTGGGCGCCCAATGCCCGGCGCGTCTCCGTGGTCGGCGATTTCAACGCGTGGGACGGGCGCCGCCACCCGATGCGCCTGCGCCACCAGGCCGGCGTGTGGGAGCTGTTCGTGCCCCGTCTGACGCCCGGGGCGCGCTACAAGTTCGAGGTCGCAGGGGCCGATGGCGGCATCGTGCAGAAGGCCGACCCGCTCGCCCGCGCCACCGAGCCGCCGCCCGCCACCGCCTCCATCGTAGCCGCGAAGCCCGACTTCCGCTGGACCGACAGCGACTGGATGGAGGAGCGCAGCCGCCGCCACGCCCCGCAGGCACCGATCTCGATCTACGAGGTCCATGCCGGATCGTGGATGCACGGCGAGGGCGAAGGCGACCGGCACCTCGACTGGACCGGCCTCACCGAGAAGCTGATCCCCTACGTGGCGGACATGGGCTTCACCCATGTGGAGCTGCTGCCGATCATGGAGCATCCGTTCGGCGGCAGCTGGGGCTACCAGCCGCTCGGCCAGTTCGCGCCGAGTGCGCGGTTCGGCCGGCCGGAGGATTTCGCGGCGTTCGTCGATGCCTGCCATCGCGCCGGCATCGGCGTGATCCTCGACTGGGTGCCCGCGCACTTCCCGACTGACGCGCACGGCCTCGCCACGTTCGACGGCACGCACCTCTACGAGCACGGCGACCCGCGCGAGGGGTTCCACCAGGACTGGAACACGCTGATCTACAATCTGGGGCGCAACGAGGTCTCGGGCTTCCTGCTCGCGAGCGCGATCTGGTGGCTGGAGGCGTTCCATGTCGATGGCTTGCGCGTCGATGCGGTCGCCTCGATGCTGTACCGCGACTACAGCCGGAAAGCTGGCGAGTGGGTGCCCAACAAGCATGGCGGGCGCGAGAACCTCGAATCGGTCGAGTTCCTCAAGCACATGAACTCGCTGATCCATCGCCGCTGCCCCGGTGCGATCACCGTGGCCGAGGAATCGACCGCCTGGCCCGGGGTCTCCGCCCCGGTCGAGAGCGGCGGGCTCGGCTTCGACTACAAGTGGAACATGGGCTGGATGCACGACACGCTCCACTACATCGAACGCGATCCGATGTACCGCCGCTGGCACCATGGCGATCTCACCTTTCCGATGGTCTATGCCTATTCGGAGAAATACGTCCTGCCGATCAGCCACGATGAGGTGGTCCACGGCAAGGGTTCGCTGCTCAACAAGATGCCCGGCGACGAGTGGCGCAAGCTGGCGAACCTGCGCGCCTATTTCGCCTTCATGTGGACTCATCCGGGCAAGAAGCTGCTGTTCATGGGCTGCGAGCTCGCCATGGGGAAGGAATGGAACCACGACGAGCAGCTGCCCTGGCACCTGCTCGACCAGCCGCAGCACGCCGCCATGCAGGTGCTGCTGCGCGATCTCAACCGGCTCTACAGCCGCGAGCCGGCGCTGCACGCGCTGGATACGGAGCCCGGCGGCTTCTACTGGCTGGTGCCCGACGATGCCGAAAACGCGGTCTTCGCCTTCGTGCGGCAAGGCGGCGGCGGGGCGCCGGTGGCGGTGCTGCTCAACCTGACTCCCGAGCCGCTCCATGATTATCGCATCGGCCTGCCGCAGGGCGGCACGTGGCGCGAGATCCTCAACACGGATGCCAAATCCTATGGCGGCAGCAATGTTGGGAACGGCGGTGCCGTCCACGCGTCTCGCGAAGGATCGCACGGCCAGCCCTGTTCGGCCGTGGTGACGCTACCCCCGCTAGGAGCAGTCCTGCTCCAGCCCGAAGGAGCTCCTGCTTGAGCGCCATTCCCGACCGGCTCGAGCCCGGTTCACCCTACCCCCTCGGTGCCACTTTCGATGGCCTGGGGGTGAACTTCGCCGTCTTCTCGGCCAATGCAGACCGCATCGACCTGTGCCTGTTCGATCCCTCCACGGGCAAGGAGCTGGCCCAGCTCGAACTGCCCGAGTGGACGGACGAGGTGTGGCACGGCTACCTCCCCTATGCCCGCCCCGGTCTGTTCTACGGCTTCCGCGCGCACGGGCCCTACGACCCAGAGCAGGGCCACCGGTTCAACCACAACAAGCTGCTGCTCGACCCCTATGCCAGGATGCTGGCGGGCGAGGTGCGCTGGCCCGATGCGCTCCATTCCTACCGCATCCGCTCCCCGCGCAAGGACCTGAGCTTCGACCGCCGCGACAGCGCACCGGCGATGCCCAAGTCGGTGGTCGTCTCCGACGCGTTCGACTGGACCGGGGACGAGCGCCCCAACGTGCCGTGGTCCGACACGGTGATCTACGAGGCGCATGTGAAGGGCCTGACCAAGCTGCTGGAGGAGGTCCCCCGGCGCGAACGGGGCACCTATGCCGCGCTCGCCCACCCGAAGGTCATCGCGCATCTCCAGCGGATCGGCGTCACCACGCTGGAGCTGCTGCCGATCCACGCCTTCGTGCAGGACCGTCGGCTGCAGGAAATCGGCCTTTCCAATTATTGGGGCTACAACACGCTGAGCTTCTTCGCGCCCGAGCGCCGCTACATGGCGGGCCACAGCGGAGACGAGCTGCGCATCGCCATCCGCCGCCTGCACGCGGCCGGCATCGAGGTGATCCTCGACGTGGTCTACAACCACACGGCCGAAGGGAGCGAGCTGGGCCCGACTTTCAACCTGCGCGGGCTCGACAATGCCACCTATTACCGGCTCGTGCAGGGCCAGCCGCGCTATTGCGTCAACGACACCGGCACCGGCAACACGCTCGACCTCAGCCATCCACGCGTGCTGCAGATGGTGGCCGATTCGCTGCGTTACTGGGCGCAGAGCTATCATGTGGACGGCTTCCGCTTCGACCTCGGCGTGACCCTGGGGCGCGACGGGAACAACGGCTTCGATCCGCGCAGCGGCTTCTTCGACGTGCTGCGGCAGGACCCGACCCTCAACCGGCTCAAGCTGATCAGCGAGCCGTGGGACATCGGCCCGGGCGGATACCAGCTGGGCAACCACCCGCCGGGCTTCGCCGAATGGAACGACAAATATCGCGATTCCACCCGCCGCTACTGGCGCGGCGACAGCGGCCTGCGCCCGGAATTCGCCGCCCGCCTGTCCGGCAGTGCCGACCTGTTCGACCGGCGCGCCCGTCGCCCCTGGGCCAGCGTCAACTTCGTCACCGCGCATGACGGGTTCACGCTGAACGACACGGTCAGCTACGATCACAAGCACAACGACGCCAATGGCGAGGACAATCGCGACGGCCATTCGGACAATCACTCCCACAATTGGGGCGCCGAAGGGCCCACCGAGGACCCGGCGATCATCGACCGGCGCGACCGGGTGATGCGCTCCATGCTGACCACGCTCTACGCCTCGCTCGGCACGCCGATGCTGCTGGGCGGCGACGAGTTCGCCCGCACCCAGCGCGGCAACAACAACGCCTATTGCCAGGACAACGAGATCAGCTGGTTCGACTGGAAGCGGCTGGAAAGCGAGCGGGGCCATGCCGCGAGCGACTTCGTCCGCCGGCTGGCGGCGGTGCGCCGGCAATATCCGCTGCTGCGCGCCACCCGCTTCCTCCACGGCGAGGTCGAGATCGCGCCCGGCATCCTCGACATCGACTGGTTCGACGAACGCGGCGAGCACCTGAGCGAGGCCGACTGGCACAATCCGGAAGGGCGCGCGCTGGTGATGCGGCGGATGCGGCGCCGGGAAGACGGCACGCTGGAATCGATGACCATGCTGCTCAACGCCTCGCCCACCCCGCTGACCTTCAACCTGCCGCCGCCGCATCTGGACCGGCGCATGGTGATCGACAGCGCCGATCCGCTCGCCCCGGAGCGCGAGCTGGGCGAGACGGTCGAGGTGCAGGACCGTGCCGTCGTGCTGGTGGTCGGCACCGGGCGGGTGGACTGACATGGAGTGGGGCCCCAAGCTGCTGGGTGACGGCCGCGCCCGCTTCCGCCTGTGGGCGCCCGACCGCGAGGCGATCACGCTCGAGCTCGACGGCGGCCTTTCGGCGGCGATGGCGCGCGAGGCGGACGGCTGGTTCGCCGCCGAGGCCGAGGCACGCCCCGGCGCCCGCTATCGCTTCCGCCTCGACGCGGACCTGGCCGTGCCCGACCCGGCGGCACGCGCACAGGCTGGCGGCCCGCACGGCTGGAGCGTGCTGACCGACCCCGCCGCCTACCAGTGGCGCAGCGAGGGCTGGCAGGGCCGCGCGTGGGAAGAGGCGGTGGTGATGGAGGTCCATCCGGGCGTGCTCGGCGGCTTTGCCGGCGTGTCCGAACGCCTCGCCGACTGGGCCGAGCTCGGCGTCACCGCCATCGAGCTGATGCCGATCGCCGCTGTTTCGGGCACCCGAAACTGGGGCTATGACGGCGTGCTGCCCTATGCGGTGGGCGAGGATTACGGCTCGCCCGACGAACTCAAGGCGCTGGTCGACCGCGCGCACGAGCTGGGCCTGATGGTGCTGCTCGACGTGGTCTACAACCATTTCGGGCCGGACGGAAATTACCTCGGCGCCTATGCCGCGCCCTTCTTCGACGAGCACGCGCACACCCCGTGGGGCGGCGCCGTCGCCGTCAGCCGCGAGCCGGTGCGCCGCTACTTCATCGACAATGCGCTGATGTGGCTTTCCGAATACCGCTTCGACGGCCTGCGCTTCGACGCGGTCCACGCCATTGCCGACAACGCCTTCCTCGACGCGATGGCGCGCGAGATCCGCGAGTCTCTCCCGGGCCGCCAGCTCCACCTCGTGCTGGAGAACGAGCACAACGACGCCGACCGCCTCGAACCCGGCCTCTACAGCGCGCAGTGGAACGACGATTTCCACAACACGCTGCATGTCCTGCTGACCGGCGAGAGCGAGGGCTATTACGAAAGCTTCAGCGCCGACCCCACCGCCAAGCTCGCCCGGTGCCTCGCCGAGGGCTTCGTGTTCCAGGGCGAGATCTGCGGCGAGCGCGGGCGCGGCAAGCCCAGCGGCCATTTGCGCCCCACCGCCTTCGTCGCCTTCCTCCAGAACCACGACCAGGTCGGCAACCGCGCTTTGGGCGAACGGCTGGTGCTGCTGGCAGAGCCGGCGAAGCTGCGCGCCGCCACCGCGCTGCTGCTCCTGATGCCGCAAATCCCGCTGCTGTTCATGGGCGAGGAGGCGGGCAGCACATCGCCCTTCCTGTTCTTCACCGATTTCCACGACGAGCTGGCCGACGCCGTGCGCAATGGCCGGCGCAAGGAATTCGCCAAGTTCTCCGCCTTCGCCGACCCCAAGGTGCGCGAGACGATCCCGGACCCCAACGCGCCCGAGACCTTCACCCGCTCGCGCCCCGAGCCCGGGCCGGACGCGGCCGAATGGCGGCGCCTCTACGGCGAGCTTCTCGCCCTGCGGCATGAGCACGTCGTGCCCCGGCTCGCGGGCGCGCAGGCTCTGGGCGCCGAGGTGCTTGGGCCCGGAGCGGTCGCCGCCTCGTGGCGCCTGAACGACGGCGCGACGCTCGCCCTCGCCATCAACCTGGGGGAGGCGCCGGTGCGCTTCCCCGAGCCCGGCGGCGATCCGCTGTTCCGGCTCGCCGAGAGCGGCCAGCCCGCCAGCTTCGCCGCGTGGATCGCGCCATGAGCGGGTCCGGCAGCGCGCTCCACCAGTTGGCCGAGGCGGCCGGCCTCCAGCGCGATTGGTCCGACGCGGAGGGGCACCCCCACCGCGTGGCCGACGAGGCCCTCACCCGCGTGCTCGCCGCGCTCGGCTACCCTGCCGACGACGAGCGCACCATCGCCGAAAGCCTCGCCCGCCTTCGCGAGGAGGAGCGCACCGCCAGCTTCCTCTCCCTCGACCTCGGCGAAGACCTCCGCCTGCCCGCGACCGGCGCCATGCCGCGCGCGGCGGAGCTGGTGCTGGAGGACGGCACCACCCGCTCTCTAGCGCTGGAGGATGAAGGCGAGCACTGGCGCCTCGCCACGGCCGGGGTCGACGTGCCCGGCTATCACGCACTTCGGCTCGGCGGGCGCGAGTACATGCTCGCCATCGCTCCGCCGCGCTGCCTGACGGTCGCGGACCTTTCCTCCGCACCGGGGGGCCGCCTGTGGGGCACCGCCGCGCAGATCCCGGCCCTGCGCGATGCAGCGGGGACCGGCTTCGGCGGTTTCGGCACGCTGGCCCGGGCCGCCGGTGCTCTCGCAGCAACCGGCGCCGACGCGCTCGCGATCAGCCCGGCGCACGCGCTGTTCCCGGCCGATGTCACGCGCTTCAGCCCCTATGCGCCCTCCAGCCGGCTGTTCCTCAACATCCTCTACGCGAATCCGCGCCTGATCGGGGCCGAGCCCGCCCCGGGCGAACAGGACGAGCTGATCGACTGGGAGCAGGCGATCCCCGCCCACCTCGCAGCCCTGCGCTCCGCCTTCGCCGGCCGCAGCGAGGCGGTGAAGCGGGAAGTCGCCGGCTACACCGAACGGGCCGGGCCGGAGCTCACCCACCACGCCATCTTCGACGCCCTCCACGCCCATTTCTTCGACACCGGCGCGCGCGGCTGGCAGGGCTGGCCGCCCGAGTACCACGACCCCGACGGCCCCGCCGTGCAGCGCTTCGCCGCCGAGCACGAGGACGAGGTCGCGTTCTTCCTCTTCGCCCAGTGGCTCGCCAAGCAAAGTCTCGACGCCGCGCAGAAAGCCGCGACGCAGGGCGGCATGGCCATCGGCCTGATCTCCGACCTTGCCGTGGGCATGGACAGCGGCGGCAGCCACGCCTGGAGCCGTCCGGGCGATCTCCTCACCGGCCTCTCCATCGGCGCCCCGCCGGACCCGCTCGGGCCAAGAGGGCAGGACTGGGGCATCACCTCCTTCGCCCCGCTGGCGCTGCGCCGCTCCGGGTTCTCGGGGTTCATCGGCACGCTTCGGTCCGCGCTCGACCATGCGGGAGGCATCCGCATCGACCACATGCTCGGCCTCGCGCGGCTGTGGGTGATCCCGCACGGCTCCTCCTCCGCGGAGGGTGCGTACCTGACCTACCCGCTCGACGACATGCTGCGCATCCTCGCCATCGAATCGCACCGGGCGCAGGCGATCGTCATCGGCGAGGACCTCGGCACCGTGCCCGAGGGGCTGCGACCGAAGCTGGCCAGGCGCGGCGTCTATGGCATGAACGTGTTGTGGTTCGAGCGCGACGAGCACGGCGGCTTTCTCCCGCCGGCCGAGTGGCGCAAGTCCGCCGTGGCGCTCAGCGGCACGCACGATCTCGCCACCATCGCGGGCTGGTGGCGCGGGCGCGACATCGACTGGGCATGGAAGCTCGGCCGCTCGGGCGCAGACAGCGAGGACGACGACCGCCGCCAGCGGCACGAGGATCGCGCGCGCCTGTGGCAGGCTCTCATCCGCTCGGGCACCGCATCGGGCGAACAGCCGGCCCCGCACGATGTCTGGCCGGTGCTGGAGGCGGCCGCCGCCCATGTCGGCTCCTCCCCCTGCGACCTCGCCATCCTGCCGCTGGAGGACCTGCTCGGCCTCGACGAACAGCCCAACCTGCCGGGCACGATGGACGAGCACCCGAACTGGCGCCGGCGCCTCCCCGCCCCGCTCGAAGACCTGCTCGCCCGTCCGGAGATCGCCCGCCGCACGCAGGCCATCGCGCAAGCACGCCGATGACCGGCCGCTGCGCAAGGGAAGCGTGCGGCGCGCGATCCGCCCGGCCGTTCGGCGGCCGCGCGGCCGGCGGTGATGCGCGCTTCTGCGAGATAAGCGCCGCCATCACCACACGCCGCCCGACCACGCCGGCGAGAGCAGCGCTCTCCGGAACAGCGCGCTCCACAACAGCCCGGGCAACACCCAGCCGTGCGCCACAGCGCCGCCTCGCGCCCTACCGGCCGCGCGCCCCGATCGATCGTCCGACACGCTCCGTCCGCATCACGAAAGCCCGCCAGTGAACCTTCGCGCCACTTATCGCCTGCAGCTGCACAAGGACTTTCCCCTCTCCGCGGCGGAAGAGATCGTCCCCTACCTGGCCGATCTCGGCATCAGCCACGTCTATGCCTCGCCGATCACCACGGCGCGCTCGGGCTCCACCCATGGCTACGACGTGATCGACCCGACCCGCATCAACCCGGAACTCGGCGGGGAGGAGGCGCTGCGCTCGCTGGTGGCCGCCCTGCGCGCTCACGGAATGGGCCTGGTCATCGACATCGTGCCCAACCACATGGGCGTCGCCGCCGGTGAGAACGCCTGGTGGAACGACGTTCTCGAACATGGGGAGGCGAGCGAGTTTGCCCGCTTCTTCGACATCGACTGGAGCGCCAAGCCGCTGCTGCCGATCCTCGGCGCGCGGCTGGAGGACGTGCTCGCCTCGGGCGACATCGCCATCGTCCGCGACGCAAACGGGGTCCATCTCTCCGTCTATGGCGAGCACAACCTGCCGATCCGCCCCGAGGACCGCGACAATCTCCCGGCGGAGGGCGATCGCGCCGGGCTCGCCGCGCTGCTCGACCGGCAGCATTATCAGCTCGGCTGGTGGCGCACCGCGGATGACGAGCTCAACTGGCGCCGCTTCTTCACCATCAGCGAACTCGCGGGCCTGCGCCAGGAAGACGCGCAAGTGTTCGAGGCGACCCACGCGCTCTACTTCCGGCTCTACGCCGAAGGGCTGATCGACGGCGTGCGCATCGACCATGTGGACGGCCTCGCCGATCCGGGCGGCTATTGCCGCACGCTGCGCGCCCGGCTCGACGCGATCGAGCGCCCCGCCGATGCGCCTTCCGGCCCCGCCTATATCATCGTTGAGAAGATCCTCGGCCCCGGCGAGCGCATGCCGCAAAGCTGGCGCACCGATGGCACCAGCGGCTACGATTTCATGGAGGAGGTCTCTGCCCTCATCCACGACCCCGCGGGCGAGGAACCGCTGACCACCCTGTGGCACGAATTTTCCGGCCGCAAGCTCAGCTACCATCAGGAGGAACTGCTGGCCCGCCAGCAGCTACTCTCGTGGAGCTTCGACGGCCAGTTCCGCGCCTGTGCCGAGCTCTTCGCCGAGCTCGCCGCCGCGCGCGAGGAAAGCCGCGGCTGGACCACGGGCATGATGCGCCGCGCGCTGGAGCGCCTGCTGTGGGTGTTCCCCGTCTATCGCACCTACCGCCCGGAGGACGAGGCGCCCAGCCAGCCCGAGATGCTCGAGCGCGTGCTCGAGGCCGTGACCCACCACTCCCCGCCGGGCGAGCAGGCGGTGGTGGAGCAGGTGCTCGCCTGGCTGATGGAGCCGAGCGCCGGCGACCCGCTGCTGCAACGCGCCCGCCGCCGCTTCCAGCAGCTGACGGCGCCCATTGCCGCCAAGGCCGTGGAGGACACCGCCTTCTATCGCTACGGTCGCCTGCTGAGCCGCAACGATGTCGGCTTCAACGCCGGCTGTTTCGCGCAAGGGGTCGACGAGTTCCACAAGGGCTGCGAGGTCCGCGCGGCCGAGTTCCCCGCTTCCATGCTCGCCACCGCCACCCACGACCACAAGCGCGGCGAGGACGTGCGCGCAAGGCTGGCGGTGCTGAGCGGGCTCCCCGAGGAATGGCGCGCCGAGGTGACCGGCTGGGACTGGCTCGGCGGCGGCGAGCGCTCCGGCGTGCACCCGGCCGACCGCTACATGTTCTACCAGACGCTGCTCGGCGCCTGGCCCGAAGACCTGCTGCCCAGCGACGCCGAGGGCCTGAAGGATTTCGCGACACGGATCGTCGCCTGGCAGGACAAGGCCCTGCGCGAAGCCAAGCTGCGCTCATCGTGGGAATCGCCGGACGAGGCCTATGAACGCGCCTGCGCCGAGATGGTGGAGAAGCTGCTCGATCCGCAGGAATCCGGCCCGTTTCTGGACGCGGTCCATGCCTTTCTCGGCCGCTTGCAAGGCGCTTGCATGGCCAATCTATTGGCCCAGGTCGGCCTGAAACTGACCGTCCCCGGCATGCCCGACACCTATCAGGGGTGCGAGCTGGAGGATTACAGCCTGGTCGACCCGGACAACCGGCGCCCGGTCGATTATGCCCGCCGGCGTGAGCTGCTCGGCACCGGCGCACACCCGAAGCTGGCGCTGACCCGGCAATTGCTCGCCATTCGTCGCGAGCATCCGGGCCTGTTCGCCCATGGCGAGTACCGCCCGCTCGAGGTGAAAGGCCCGCGCGCTGACAACATCATCGCCTTCGCCCGCACCCACGACCGCAAGACCCTGACCTGCGCCATCGCGCTGCGCTGCGCCCCGGCGCTGCTCGACCAGGCGGAAGCCGTTCCGCCCGCCGAGTGGTGGGAGGACACCCAGATCCTCGCCGGCGATGTCGAAGCCGAGCGGCTGGACGCGGCGCAGGTTTTCGCCACCTCGCCGGTCCATGTCGCGGTCGCGGGGTAAAGCGGGCAGCGCCTGCTGAAGAGAGCCTACGGGCCGAGCGTGGCGGCCTCCTCGCCGCCTGTCCGACTCGGCCGGTCACTCGCGTCGCTTCAGCGCGGATGCAGGGGCGATCTCCGTTGCTCGGGCGCAGGGACGCCGAACGGGAGCGGATTGGAACGGACCGGCCGCCCCGGCAGCCCGGTTCCGCGGGATTTCAGGCCAGCGACGACCCGAGCGCTGCAGCTCAGCCCTGATCCCCCAGCCACTCGACCAGCGCGGCGAGGCAGTCGCGGGCCAGCAGCCTGCTCCGCTCGGGGCTCCAGCCCTGGTCGGGGTCGGGCAGGTCGTCATTGTCCTTGAACGGCATCTCCAGCGTCATCGCGCAGGCGCCGAAGCGCTCGGCCAGCTGGTTGGTGCTCATCGACAGATTGGCCGTGCCCGCCGGCGCCGAAGGATAGCCGCGCGCGGTCTGGAAATCGGGGCTACGGCGGGCGAGGATCGAGCGATAGCGGACGAACTCCTCCGCCAGCGCGTCGGTCAACGAGGGAATGCCGTCGAAGCCGGCGAGAAAATTGTGGGGGATCGCCTCGTCGCCATGCACGTCCATGGCGAAGCGCACGCCGGTGCGGTCCATCGCATTGCGGATCGCCAGCACTTCGGGCGAGCGCTCGGCCGTCGGCGCGTGCCATTCGCGGTTGAGGTTCACCCCGGCGGCGTTCGTGCGGAGATGCCCGCGCACCGACCCGTCCGGGTTGCAGTTGGGCACCACATAAAGGCGGCACTTGCTCCGCAGCACCCGCGCCGCCGGATCGGCCGGGTCGCACAGCACGTTGAGCGCGCCTTCCATCCACCATTCGGCCATCGTCTCGCCCGGATGCTGGCGCGCATAGAGCCACACCGGCACCTCGCCCTCGCCCAGTTCCAGGCAGTCGATCGGCCGCCCGTCGAGCGAATGGCCGAGGCAGCGATAGGTCACCCCCGCGCTCGCCGCCGCTTCCGAAACGAGATCGTGGTGCCGTTCCAGCGAGTAGGGCGCGAAATAGGCGAACCAGGCCAGCTCGCCCGCGGGCGCATGGCGAATGGTGAGCGTGCCAGCGCCCTCGTCCTTGTCGAAGCTGGTCTCCGCCCGCCCCCACCAGGCGCGGTCCTCCGAGACGCAGGCGCGATAGCCGGGCCAGCCCATCGGGTAGGCCGACCGGTTGAGGCCGGCGATCTTCAGCTCCAATTCGCGCCCGGCGGCCCCGGCCACGCGGAAGTGGAACCATTGGTGGAAATCGGACTGGTGGTCGCGGCGGAGGCGAAGAACGGCGCTGGCGCCCTCGATCCGCTCGACCTCGATATTGCCGCTGTCGAAGGCCGCGTCGATGACGATATCGGCGGTGCGGCCGGTGCTGTTTCGCGTGCTGAGGTCGGTCATTTGACCTCGATAGTCTCTCCCGACTCGCCGGGGAAGCCCGCGAACAGCGCATCCGCCAGGCGCCCGGCGGCGGCCTGCCGGTCGGCATAATCGCTGTTGGCGCTGGCGGAGAAGCTGGCGCGCCCTTCCCACAAGGCCTGCCCGCTGGCGCCGTCGCGGATGATCACGCCGATGCCGGTGTCGATCACCTCCTTCGGCCTGCCCCCGCCAAGGTTGATGCCGACCCCCAGGCCCAGCCCCGAACCGTAGCTGCCGGTGGAGCCGCCGACCCCGACATTCACCGGCGAGCGCCCGCCCGTCAGCGGCCGCTCCGCCGAGCGGGCCACCCGCAGTTCGGCCAGCTGTGCCGCGCCTCCACTCTCGACAACGCGGTAGCCGAGCTGCGCCAGTTCAGCGGCGACCGCCTGCTGATAGGCGGCGAATTCGAGGCTGCCACCCGCCTCGCCCGGCGCCGCGCGCACGGCGATGGTGCCGTTGCCCAGCCGCGCGGGCGCAGCGCCGACGAATCGGTTCACCTCCACGGGCGAGACATAGGTGCTGGCACAACCGGCGAGCGACAGCGCGGCGGCGGCGAGGAGGGGGGAGATGAAACGGGTCATGTCTGAAAAACTCTTGGGAGCGTAAAGAGTTGCAGCCAATGATCGCAGTTGTTCGATCGTGGGGCAGTGGATCGCGCCCGCCGGAAACGTCTTTTCTTTCGCGGGCGCGGCGATAGGGCCGCGGCATGAGCCACAAGACACCCGTTCTCGTCACCGGCGGCGCCGGCTATATCGGCAGCCACGCGGTCCTCGCGCTTCTCGACGGCGGCTGGCCGGTCGCGGTGATCGACAATCTCACCACCGGTTTCCGCTTCGCCGTGCCCGACGGCGTGACCCTGTACGAAGGCGATATCGAAGATGCCGACCTGCTGGCGCGCATCTTCGCCGAGCAGGGTATGGGGGGCGGAGCAGATGGCGGCGGGGGCGCAATCATGCATTTCGCCGGCTCGATCGTGGTGCCCGAATCGGTCGAGAACCCGCTGAAATACTACCACAACAACACGGTGAAGAGCCGCGCGCTGATCGAGGCGGCGGTGAAGGCGGGCGTACCGCACTTCATCTTCTCCAGCACCGCTGCCACTTATGGCATTCCGGAAAGCTCGCCGATCGCCGAGGACAGCCCCAAGCAGCCGATCAACCCCTATGGCTGGTCGAAGCTGATGACCGAGCGGATGCTGGCCGACACCGCCGCCGCGCACCCGCTCAACTTCTGCGTGCTGCGCTACTTCAATGTCGCGGGCGCCGATCCGCAGGGGCGCAGCGGCCAATCAACGGCCGGCGCGACGCACCTGATCAAGGTCGCCGTGGAGGCGGCGTTGGGCAAACGCGCCAGCGTCAACGTGTTCGGCACCGATTACGACACGCCCGACGGCACCGGGGTGCGCGATTACATCCATGTCAGCGACCTTGCCGCCGCCCATGTGCTGGCGCTGGAGGCGTTGGTGGAGCAGCCGGAGCGCTCGCTGACGATGAACTGCGGCTATGGGCGCGGCTTCTCCGTGATGGAGGTGCTGGACGCGGTGGACCGGGTGACCAACATGAAGATCGAGCGCGTGATCGCCGGGCGCCGCGCGGGCGACCCGGACGCGCTGGTTTCCGACCCGTCACGGATCAGGGCCACGCTGCCGTGGCAGCCGCGCCACGACCGGCTCGACGAGATCGTGGAGCACGCCCTCGCCTGGGAACGCAAGCTGGCCGAGATCCGCCCCGAAGCTTGACTTGGGCCCGCCGCGTGCTTAGGGGCGCGGCTTGAAATTCCGGCACCGGAGGACTGTCTTCCGGTGCCGCATTTTTTGAAGAAGAGCCGTCATGAAGATCCGCAACAGCCTGAAGTCGCTCAAGGGCCGTCACCGGGACAACCGCGTGATCCGCCGCCGTGGCCGCACCTACGTCATCAACAAGACCAACCGTCGCTTCAAGGCGCGCCAGGGCTGATCCCCGGCCCGCAGGCAAGGCGCCCGCGGTGAAGGAGGGTCCTGGCCCGGCAGGCAGCACGCGACCGCAGGCGGTCGTATTCGATGTCGGCCGCGTGCTGATCGAGTGGGACCTGCGGCACCTGTTCGCCAAGCTGATCGACGATCCGGACCGGCTCGACTGGTTCCTGGCCAACGTCGTCACCGAGCAATGGCATTATCAGCACGATGCCGGCCGTCCGCTGGACGAGATGCTGCCAGAGCTGAAAGCGCTGCATCCCGATCATGAGCCGCTGATCGACGCCTATCGCGCGCGCTTCCTTGAAACCATTCCGCATAAGGTGCCCGGCACCTTCGCCTTGGTCGAGCGGTTGGCGGAGCGCGGCGTGCCGATGTTCGCGCTGACCAATTTCGGTGCGGAGTTCTGGGCGCAGTATCATGCGACCGAGCCGCTGCTGCGCCACTTCCGCGACATCGTCGTGTCCGGCGAGGAGGGCTGCCTGAAGCCCGACCCGTGCTTCTATGCCATCGCGGAGGAGCGCTTCGGCCTGCCCGGCGCCGCGCTGCTGTTCACAGACGACAAGCAGGACAACATCGACGCGGCGGCCGGGCGCGGCTGGCACACGCACCTGTTCACCGAGGCGGCGGGCTTGGAGGCGCGGCTGATCGCCGAGGGCCTGCTGGACTGATCGGCGCGGGCGGCGGATCGGAAGAACTGTCGCGGCGGCCACTCGGCCTTAGCGAGGCTTGTCGCTCCCTCTCGGGTCCACCGGCTGCGCGCCTTGGCAAGGGCGCACCTCCGAAGACGGCTGGCGCGCTCCTTGCTCAGCGGCGAGCGTCCACCAGCACCAGGCGCGCCCCCAGCAGCCCGGCGAGAAACCCGCCTAGATGCGCCTCCCAGGCGATCCCGCCGCCACCGCCGAACAGCACGACCGGCACGGTGAACAGCAGGACGAGCCATAGATTGGCCCGGACGAAGTGCCAGAACCGCCGCCCCATCTCCGCCGAGAACAAGGGCACCAGCCCCTTATGCTCGTCCGACAGGCGCGAGAGGAGCCCGATGAGGCCCGAGATCGCGCCTGACGCGCCGACCACCGGCACCACGCCCGCCGGGTTGATCGCCAGATAGAGCGCCGCCCCCGCGAACCCTGCGAAAAGGTAGAAGGCGAAGAAGCGCAGCCAGCTTGCAGGCGCCGCTCCCATCCAGGTCAGCAGCGGCCCCGCCACGCTGAACAGCACGACCGAGTTGAAACCGATATGCATGAGCCCCGCATGGGCGAACATGTGCAGCACAATCGTGTCGAAGCGCCCGGCCGCCAGCGCTGCGGCGGAAAGGCCCCAGCCGGTCATGCTCCCCTGGGGCAGGTGCCACAGCCATGCGGCCCAGATCAGCGCCAGGAGGATGGCACCCGGCAGGTGGGCATCGCGCGATATCGCATTCGGAGCGGGCGCGCGCTCCCGGGTGGCGGGCTCGTGCGCGGGGCGGTCTGGCGGGAGCCGGTCAGGCACGCGGCGGTTGCCGGCGATAGCTGAGCGCTTCGGCCACATGGATGCGCCCCACGTCTCGCGCCCCGGCGAGGTCCGCGATCGTGCGCGCCACCCGCAGCATCCTTGTATAGCCGCGTGCGGACAGGCGCATCGCGTCCGCCGCTTGCAGCAGCAGCGCGCGGCCGGCCTCGTCGGGCGTGGCGTGGCGTTCCAGCGCCTCGCCTTCAAGCTCCGCATTGGCGCGCACGCCGCGCTTTGATTGCAGCCGCCGCGCCGCGGCGACGCGCGCCGCCACTTCGGCGCTGCCCTCTGCGGGCGGCGGTAGGGCTAGGTCTGCGGCGCGCACCGGGCCAACCTCGACGTGCAGGTCGATTCGGTCAAGCAGCGGGCCCGATACCTTGCTCTGATAATCGGCGGCGCATTTGGGCGCGCGCGAACAAGCCAACGCTGGATCGCCCAGGTGCCCGCAGCGGCACGGGTTCATCGCCGCGACCAACTGCACCCGCGCGGGATAGCTGACATGCGCGTTGGCACGGGCGACATCGATCCGCCCGGTCTCCAGCGGCTGGCGCAGCGAATCGAGGGCCGCGCGCTGGAACTCCGGCAGTTCGTCGAGGAACAGCACGCCCAGATGCGCCATGCTGGCCTCTCCCGGCTTGGCGCGCGAGCCGCCGCCCGTCAGCGCGGCCATGCTCGCCGAGTGGTGCGGCTTGCGGAAGGGGCGCGCGCGGCTGATTCGCCCGCCCTCCAGCGTACCGGCGACCGACGCGATCATGCTCGTCTCCAGCGCCTCGGCCGGAGAAAGCGGGGGCAGGACACCCGGCAGGCAGCTGGCGAGCAGCGACTTGCCCGCACCGGGCGGACCGATCATCAGCAGGTTGTGCGACCCGGCGGCGGCGATCTCCAGCGCGCGGCGGGCGCTTTCCTGCCCCTTCACCTGCCGAAGGTCTGTGCCGGGCGCTGCGTGCTCCACCTCTCCGGGCGCGGGATCGGGCAGGCGCTGGGTGCCCTTCAGGTGGGCGAGCAAGGCGACCAGGTTGGGCGCGGCGAGCACCGGCACCTCGCTCGCCCAGCGCGCCTCGGCCCCTTGCGCGGCGGGGCAGATCAGCCCCTTCTCCGCTTCGCTCGCGTGGAGTGCCGCAAGCAGCACGCCGGGCGAGGCGACGATCCGCCCGTCCAGCGCCAGCTCTCCCACCGCGACCCAGTCGGTCAGCTGCTCGGCATCGGTCACGCTCATCGCCGCGAGCAGGGCGAGCGCGATCGGCAGATCATAGTGCGAGCCCTCCTTCGGCAGGTCGGCGGGCGACAGGTTGATGGTGATGCGCTTGGGCGGCAGCGACAGGCCCATCGCGGCGAGCGCCGCCTGCACCCGCTCGCGGCTCTCGCCCACCGCCTTATCCGGCAGGCCGACAATGGCGAAGCGCGGCATGCCGGCGGCGAGCTGGCACTGCACCTCCACGCGGCGCGCCTCGAGCCCGAGATAGGCGACCGTCGATACCAGTGCGACCAACTTCGTTCCCCCTCGCGACGGCGGGGCGCATAAAGCGGCAGGCGGAGCGTCGCTATTCAGGGCGACCCCTGCTTGACTCGGGCACGACGCACCGATAAGCGCGCCACCCTGTGAGGCCGCCCCTGCCGGCGGCCGCTTTTCGTTTGGCGCGTGGGCTCAGGGCTCCGGCGCCGGCACAGATTTGGGACTTGAGACGATGAAGCGCACATTCCAGCCGAGCAACCTCGTGCGCGCGCGCCGCCACGGCTTCTTCGCGCGCAAGGCAACGCCGGGCGGCCGCAAGGTGCTGCGCCTGCGCCGCCGTCGCGGCCGCAAGAAGCTCTGCGCCTGATCCGCTAGGCGCCCTGCTGGGGTGCCGCGCGCGGGCGCTTCGGCCCCGCTTTGCTTTTGCGCAAGGGCGCGGCGCATGATCGCGCTGGCGGGCTGCTGGTTGCAGCCCGTGCTTGTTTCCGGTGGTTGAACAGGGCGACTTTTCTGTGCTTGCCCGGTGCGAGGCAAGCATTGCCTCTCTCGGCCCGCTCGCATTCGCGGCACTCCAGCCGACAGATCTCCGTCACATCCCGGGAGGCGCGACCCTTCCCAGGGCTGGCCCCTGCCGTCGAGGCGCGCTTTCATTCCGGCCATCTGGCTGCGGCCGACATATGAGCCTATTCTCGCCGCCGTGACTCTCTCGATCATCACCAAGCGCGCCGATTTCCTTGCGGCAAATCGCGGATTGCGGGTGGCGCGACCCGGCTTCGTCCTGCTGGTGCGCCCCAACGCCGGCCCCGAGGGCGGGCAAGGCAAGCGCTATGGCATCACCGTCACCAAGAAGATCGGCAATGCGGTCGTGCGCAACCGCATGAAGCGCCGCTTCCGCGAATTGCTGCGCGCCGCCCTGCCCGAGCACGGCCTGCCCCATCACGACCATGTGCTGATCGGCCGCGAAGGCGGGATCGAACGCGAATTCACGAGCCTGGCACAGGAACTCGCCGCCGCGCTTGAACGGGCGAGCGCCGGCAAGGGCGATCCGCCCCGTCGCCGCAAGCCAGGGCCCGGCACAGGCCGCCGCGATGCTCCCGCCGCCGGCGAGTCTCGCGCGGGGACGCGCGCGTGAAGCGGGCCCTGATCCTTATCGCGCGCGGGTGGCAGCTGGGGCCCTCGCGCATCCTGCCGCCCACCTGCCGCTATCAGCCCTCGTGCAGCCAATATGCGATCGAGGCGCTGGAGCGGCACGGTACGATCAAGGGTGGATGGCTGGCCGTAACGCGTCTATTGCGCTGCCACCCCTGGGGGGGCCACGGCTACGACCCGGTGCCCTGAACGCACCGCCGCCTTTTTCGAGAAAGCCTTTCGAGTTGACCAATCAGCGCAATCTGATCCTCGCCGTTGTGCTGAGCCTCGTGCTCCTGCTGGGCTTCGACCTGGTTGTGAGCCGGTTGTACCCCCAACCCGCCAGCATCGAGCAGCCCGAGCGCGTCGATGCGCCGGTGCAGCGCGCCGCGCTGGAGGCGGGGGATGGCGACATCGCGCCGGGCGCCACGCAGGCGATGGTGCGCGACATCGCCACGGAACTGGCCACGCCCGGTCGCGTGGCGATCGATGCGCCGGCCATCGAAGGGTCGATCAACCCGGTCGGCTCGCGCGTCGACGATATCGAGCTGAAGCGCCACCGGCAGAATGTGGAGAAGGGTTCGGGCCCGATCCACTGGTTCGCGCCCGCGGGCACCCCGGCCCAGCAATTCGCACAGTTCGGCTGGGTGGGCGCGGGCGTCGCCACCCCCGATGCCGACACTGTGTGGCAGGCGCAGGGCGGGCCGCTCGCCCCCGGCAGCCCGGTCACGCTGAACTGGAACAACGGCCAGGGGCAGGTCTTCGTCAATCGCTTCAGCATCGACGAAGACTACATGCTCAGTGTGGAGCAGAGCGTCATCAATCGTGGCGCTGGTGCGGTGGCGCTGCGGCCCTATGCCTTCATTAACCGGACCAGCCGCACCGCCAGCAAGGATACCTGGAACGTCCATTCGGGTCCGATCGGCGCCTTCGCCGGATCCGTCGATTTCGGCTGGGATTACGACGACGTGGCGGAAAGCGGCACGGTCACTCCGGGCGCCTCGGCCGACTGGCTCGGCTTCACGGATATCTACTGGCTGTCCGCGCTGGTGCCGCAGGAGGGCGCGCGCGCGCAGGGCGAGTTCCGTGCGCTGGGAGATGAGGCCTATCGCGCCGACCTGCTCTACGACCCCATCACCGTGCCTTCGGGCATGCAGGCGACGCGCACCACGCGGCTGTTTGCCGGCGCCAAGGAAAGCGAGGTGCTGGACAGGTACGAGGATGCCGGGCTCGACAATTTCGGCCTGGCGATCGACTGGGGCTGGTTCCGCTGGTTCATGAAGCCGATCTTCTGGCTGCTGCGCACCTTGTACGGCGCGGTGGGCAATTTCGGCGTCGCGATCATCCTGCTAACGGTGATCATCCGCGCGCTGATGTTCCCGGTCGCGCAGAAAGGCTTTGCGTCGATGGCGCAGATGCGCGCGGTGCAGCCGAAGATGAAGGCGCTGCAGGAGCGCCACAAGGACGACAAGCCGAAGCTGCAGCAGGAGATGGCCAAGCTGTACAAGGAGGAGAAGGTCAACCCGGTGGCCGGGTGCCTGCCGATGCTCCTGCAGATCCCGATCTTCTTCGCGCTGTACAAGACCCTGCTGATCGCGATCGAGATGCGACACAAGCCGTTCGTCCTGTGGATCGAGGACCTGTCCGCGCCCGATCCGGCGACGATCCTCAACCTGTTCGGCCTGCTGCCCTTCGATCCGCCCGGCTTCCTCGCGATCGGCGTGCTGGCGGTGCTGCTTGGCGTCACGATGTGGCTGCAGTTCAAGCTCAATCCATCGGCGATGGACCCGATGCAGCAGCAGGTGTTCATGATCATGCCGTGGGTGCTGATGTTCGTGATGGCGCCGTTCGCCGCGGGGCTGCTGATCTACTGGATCACCTCCAATATCCTGACCCTGGCGCAGCAGAGGTACCTCTATTCCAGGCACCCGCAGCTCAGGGCCCAGGCAGAGAAGGACCGCGAGGGGCGCGCGCGCGCCGCCGAGCACGAGGCCAAGGGGTGAGCGATCGTCGTGCGAGCCACCCTTCCCGCCGGCTGAAAAGGCTCGCCGGCACTATGCTTGCACGGTTGGCTCCGGCCCGGGCGAGCGCCCATGGATGAGGACGAGGCCGAGCGTTTCGAAGAGGCGCGGCGCCTGTTTGCCGGTCGGGTGGCGTTCCTGCTCTCCGCCCCGCAGCTGAAGTTCCTGCCGGGGGCCGAATATCCGGAGATCGCCTTTGCCGGACGGTCGAACGTGGGCAAAAGCTCTCTGATCAACGCGATCACGGGCCGCAAGGCGATCGCGCGCGCCTCGGTGACTCCGGGCCGCACGCAGGAGCTCAACTTCTTCGAAGTCGGGGAGCCAACGCGGCTGCGGCTGGTCGACATGCCGGGCTATGGCTTCGCCAAGGCGCCGGTGAAAGTGGTGGAGCGCTGGAAGGCGCTGGTGCGGACCTATCTGCGGGGGCGGCCGGTGCTGCGCCGCACGATGGTGCTGATCGACAGCCGCCACGGCATCAAGCCGCCCGACGCGGAGATGATGGCGATGCTGGACGAGGCTGCCGTCGGCTATCGCCTGGTGCTGACCAAGGCCGACAAGCTGAAGGCGAGCGAGCTTGCGGAGACGGAAGCGGCGGTCGCGGCGGAGGCGCGCCGGCACCCGGCCGCGCACCCGCAACTCCACGTCACCAGCGCGGAGAAGGGCCTCGGCATCGCGGAACTGCGCGCCGCGGTGCTGGCCGATATCAGCGACTAAGGCGCGGCCGGGTCAACCCGCCGGAGCGGCGGCAGTCACCGCCGGAGAGCGCGACCATTCCCCGGCTTCTTCCACTGCTTCGGCGATCGCCGTGGGCGGGAAGTCCACCGCATGGATGCCGTTGACGGAGGACTTCGCGTTCGACTTGCCGCCGGCCAGCGCGGCGATGATCTTGGCCGGGGTGGCGTGGCTCCGGCTGTCCGGCAGTTCGAGGACGGCCGCCGAGGCCCGCAGCAGTGGGAAGAAGCGCTGCTCGCCGAAGCGATCCTGGGTCCACATGCCGCCGGCCGCGCGGTGCTCGGGCGTATAATGCGCCTCGGCCATGATGCGGAAGCGGTGCAGCATGCCCGTCACCAGTTCGCTCGTGGCCGGCTCGTCCAGCGGCAGGCTGGCGAAGAAATCGTCGCCGCCAACATGGCCGACGAAGGCATTGTGCGAATGGCGCAGTTCCACCAGCACGCGCGCAAAGTCCAGGATCGCCCGGTCGCCCTTGGCGAAGCCGTAGACGTCGTTGAAGCACTTGAAATTGTCGAAATCGAAGAACACCAGCGTGCGCGGCTGCGGCACCCGCACGATGAAATCGAGGTGCTCGCCGATCGACTTGTTGCCGGGCAATGCGGTCAGCGGGTTGCGGTCGCGCGCCTCCTCCACCGCCCGTTCCCACGACAATTGCAGGACGCTCTGGCTGCTCAGCAGGCCGGCGAGCTTGCCATCGAGTGTGAGCACCAGCCCCTTCGCGCCCGAAGCGACGAGGAAGCTTTCGACGATCGCTTCGGGCGATGCCGTCGCCTCGCTGATCGGGCAGCGTCGCACATAGCTGTCGAGCCGGTGGTCGAGCCCGGCATTCTTGAGCAGCGCCGCGGCATATTCGCTGTAGAGGTAGGTCTGCACGTCCTCCTCGTACATCGCGCCGAGGACCTGCCCGCCGCGGTCCACCACGGGCACGAAGCCGAGCTTCACCCCTTTGCGGAAGCGGGCGACGGCGGCGCCCAGCGTGTCGTCGACCGACAGGGGCTCGCATGAGACCAGCAACTCGCTAATCCTGGCCGGAATGCGGGTCGTCCGGCTGGGCGCGGTGAACGACGTGCTGTAATCCGGCTTCAGCTCGGTGGCTGGGCACGGCAGCGCGACCAGCGGGCCCTGGATGAAGTCGCAGCCCATTTCGCGCAGCAGGCGGAAATCGGCCTCCGTCTCGACCCCCTCGGCAACAGTCAGCAGGCCCAGCGAGTGACCGAGCCCCACGACCTTGCCGACGATCGCCTGCTGCCGCGCGCTGCGAGCGATGCCTTCGATGAACAGGCGGTCGATCTTGATGTAGTGCGGATTGATCGTCAGCAGGCTCTGCAGCCCCGAAACGCCGCGGCCGAAATCGTCGATCGCAATCCGCACATTGTGCCCGGCCAGCAGGCGGGTCAGGCGGGCGACCCCTTCCGGCGAGCGGGGCGGCGCGCGCTCCGACATCTCCAGGCACAGATTGGCCGGGGCCAACCCCAGTTCGCGAGCATGGACGATGACGTTCGACAGATTCAGCCGCGGATCCTCGAAGATGCGCATGTCCACATTGCAGAACAGCCGCGCCTCGGCCGCGCCAGAATAGGCGACGAAGCGGTCGAGCGCGGTGAACGCCAGGCTGCGCTCCACGTCCAGCAGCCGGTCCTGGCGATGCGCCGCATCGAGCAAATCCTCCACCTGGCGGAACGGGGCACCGGGCGGCAGCCGGGCCAGCGCCTCGAAGCCATGGGCCCGCAGGGATGCGGTGCTGACGATCGGCTGGAACTCGATCTGTGCCGCCATGGCACATGCGACCGGATCGGCATCGGGCAGGACCTGGATCTGCAACACGGGCGCCACTCACTCGGATCGTGGAGGCCCCTCTTTGCACCAGCGCCGGTAAAGATCGCGTTTAGCACCGCAACCGGGCTGCCCCCACGTCGCTCCACCCTGTTCAGCCTCGACAGCGCCAGCCTGACTTCCTAGGGCGGCACGCACGGGACAACGGGGCCGGGGCAACGGGGAACCCTTTTGAAGCTGATCATCGGCAACAAGAATTATTCGAGCTGGTCCTTGCGCGGCTGGCTGGCGGCGAAACAGTCGGGCCTCTCCTTCGAGACGCTGACCGTGCATATCGATGGCGACGACTGGCAGGCGACCAAGCGCCTCGACGGCGAGTTCCAGCCGTCCGCCGGCAAGGTGCCGGTCTTGTGGGATGGCGAGGTGGTGGTGTGGGATTCGCTCGCGATCCTCGACTATCTCGCCGACAAGGTCGGGCGCGAGCGCTTCTGGCCCAGGGACGACGCTGCGCGCGGCATGGCGCGGGCGATGGTGGCGGAGATGCACAGCTCGTACCTGCCGCTGCGCCGGACATGCCCCATGAACATCCGCAAGCGCATCTCCGGCGTGCAGCTGGGCGAGGATGCACGGGGCGACATCGTGCGCATCCTCGGCCTGTGGGCAGAGGCGCGGGCGCGATTCGGGCGCGGCGGGCCGTTCCTGTTCGGCACGTTCAGCGCGGCCGACATCTTCTACGCGCCGGTCGTCAGCCGCTTCGTCACCTACGGTATCCGCGTGCCCGGCTTTGCCGAGGTGTACACCCAGGCGGTGCTGGAGCACGAATGGCTGCGCGAGTGGATCGCCGGGGCGGAGGACGAGGAATGGGTGATCGAGCAGTTCGAGGTCGCCTGAGCCAGTGACCGGACCGGTGAGGGCCTGAACCTTCAGGCGAAGCGCGCTCCGTCGCGGCGGGTGAAGCCCTCTGGCCCGAACAGCAGGTCGATGTCGGGATAGCCGCCGCTGTCCCCCTCGTCGCCGGCGCTGATGGCGACGAACACGCAAGGCGCGTCGCTGCGGTTCTGCAGATGGTGCCCGTTCTCCACGCCGCGCGGGAAGGCGGCGATGTCGCCCGCGCGCAGCACCGTCTCGCCCCCCTGTTCACCGGCAGCGTCTTCCACCAGCACCGCCTCGCCTTGCAGCATGATGACGAGCTCGTCGGCCAGGCGATGCCAGTGCCGCTGCGAGGACCATGCGCCGGGCTGCAGGATCACGTGGCTGGCGCCCATCAGCGTCAGCCCGGCCTCGGCGGCGAAGCGGCGCTGGAGGCGGCCGGCGACGGGCGCATCGTGTGGCGGCGGGTAGGAGGTGCGGGCGACGTGCGGCTGCGCGGAAAGGTCGACCTTGGGCATGGCGGCGGTGCTCCGGGCTGGAAAGCGCGTGGGTGCTGGTCTAGCGCAGGTCCGATGAGCGAGACCAGCGACGTCATGGCCCTGGCCGAGCGGCTGATCGCCTGCGAGAGCGTGACGCCCGCGCGCGGGCCTGTGTTCGACGCATTTGAAGAGATGGTGGCTCCGCTCGGTTTCGAGGTGCACCGCTTCATCGCCGGGGGCGAGGTGGAGAACTGCCTCGCCATCCGTCGCGGTCCGCCCGGCAGCCGGCACTTCGCCTTCGCCGGCCACCTCGACGTGGTGCCGCCCGGTGGCGGCTGGACCAGCGCACCGTTCGAGCCCGAGACGCGCGGCGCATTGCTCTACGGCCGCGGCGCGGTGGACATGAAGGGCGCCATCGCCTGCATGGTCGCCGCCGCCGCTCAGGTGCCGGCCGGGGCCGGAACGCTCAGCCTCCTCGTCACCGGCGACGAGGAGGGCGAAGCGATCCACGGCACAAGAGCCCTCATCGACCTGATCCGCGCACGCGGCGAGGCGCCGGACCTGTGCCTCGTGGGCGAGCCGACCAGCGTCCATCGGCTCGGCGACATGATGAAGATCGGCCGGCGCGGCTCGGTCAACATCTGGCTGAGCATCTCGGGCACGCAGGGCCACGTCGCCTATCCCCACCTCGCCGACAACCCGATCCCGCGCCTCGTCGCGCTGCTGGTGGAACTCGATGCGCTGGTGCTCGACGAGGGCACCGACTGGTTCCAGCCGTCCAATCTCGAGATCACCGACCTGGAGGTCGGCAACCCGGCCACCAATGTCATCCCAGGCGAGGCGCGGGCGCGCATCTCCATCCGCTTCAACGACTGGCATAGCGGCGCCGCGCTGGTGGAGCGGATCGAGTCGATCGCCCGTCGCCATGGCGGCACCGCGCGGGCACAGATCTCGGGCGAACCGTTCCTCACCCCGCCCGGCGCGTTCTCGCAGCTGGTCGCCGATGCGGTGGAGGCGGAGACCGGAATCCGCCCGGAACCCTCCACCACCGGCGGCACCTCCGATGCGCGGTTCCTCAAGGCCCTGTGCCCGGTGATCGAGTTCGGCCTGCCCAATGCCACGATGCACAAGCGCGATGAGGCCGTAACGCTTGACGACCTCGCCACTCTCGCGCGTATCTATCGCCGGGTCGCGATGAACGCGCTGGGGGAACAGACATGAGCACCGATGCCGAACAGATGGCGCGAGAGGCCGCGCCGATCGGCCACGGCCGCCTGCAATGGCGCATCCTGATCGGCTTTATCGCCGGGTTGGCGGCGGGCCTGCTCGCCTACACGCTGGCACCGGGCGCCGACTGGATCGAGACGGTGATCACCTATGTCACCGGGCCGATCGGGCAGGTGTTCCTGCGGCTGCTGTTCATGCTGGTGATCCCGCTGCTGTTCAGCGCGCTGGTGGTCGGCATCGCGGAGATGGGCGAGATCCGGGCGCTGCGCGCCATCGGGCTGCGCACGCTGCTCTACACCATCGTCGTGTCCAGCATCGCGGTCGCCATCTCGATCGCCTGCGTCAACATCCTGCGTCCGGGTGCCGGCGTGGACCCCGCCACCGCCCGCGAATTGCTGGCGCAGGGCGGCGAAAGCGCGGCCAGCATCGTGGAGGCCTCGGCGGAAAGCCAGGCCGGGATCGACCAGCTGATCGCCATCGTGCCCAACAACATCTTCGCCGCGATGAGCGGCAACGACATCCTCGCGGTGATGTTCTTCGCGCTGTTCTTCGGCATCGGCATGCTGCTGGTGCAGACCCGCCGCACCGAGCAGCTGAAGGAGGCGATCGAGGGCGTGTTCGAGGTGGCGATGCGCCTGATCGGCATCGTCATCCAGTTGGCGCCGATCGCCATCTTCTGCTTCATGTTCAACCTCTCGGCGCAGTTCGGGTGGGATCTGCTGGTGAAGCTCGCCGCCTTTGTGGGCGTGGTGCTGCTGGCGCTCGGCATCCAGATGTTCGTGGTGTTCCCGGCGCTGCTCGCCTCGGTCGGGCGCAAGAGCCCCCGCGCCTTCTTCCGCCAGACGCGCGAGGCGAGCCTGATGGCCTTCTCCACCGCCAGTTCCAACGCGACGCTGCCCACCGCCCTGCGCGTCGCCGATGCCGAGCTCAAGCTACCGCCGCGCATCGCCCGCTTCGTGCTGACCATCGGCGCCACCGCGAACCAGAACGGCACGGCGATGTTCGAAGGGGTGACGGTGCTGTTTCTCGCCCAGTTCTTCGGCGTCGATCTGAGCCTCCCGGACCAGCTGTTCGTGATGCTGATCTGCATCCTCGCAGGGATCGGCACGGCGGGCGTGCCGGGCGGATCGCTGCCGGTGATCGCGCTGATCCTCGCCGGAGTGGGCGTGCCGCCGGAGGGAATCGGCCTGATCCTGGGCGTGGACCGTTTCCTCGACATGTGCCGCACCGCCCTGAATGTCGTCGGCGACCTCGTCTGCGCGCAGGTGATCAGCGCGATCAGTGGCCACGACCCGGCCGCGGTGGAGGCGCAGAGGGAGGCGCGCGCCCCAGCCGCCTAGCCGGCAGGCTCGACCAGCTCCACCGGCACGAACGGGCCGAGCCCGCAGGCCGGCCCGCGAGCTCCGCCTGCATGCAGCACGCGCACCAGATCGGTGCTGCACAGCCGCCCTATCCGCAGCTCGTAGGCGATGCGCTTTTCGAAGCCGAGGCTCGGGCAGCGGTTGGGCAGCGTGTTGCGATAAAGGTCGCGGTTGCGCATCTCGAAGTCGATCGTGCGGTCGCTGCGCACGAGGCTGCGCTGGAGCACGCTCGCCTGGATGCAGTCGACCGGCTCGCCGACCACGCGCGCGGCGGGGGCGTCCTCGGCGGCGGCGCTGTCCTCCACCTGTGCCGCGCAACCGGCGAGCAGAGCGGCGCACAGGCCGAGCGCACCGACGGCGGGCCGACGCCCGACGAGGCGGCGTTGCCGGCAGCTGGCGATTCGGGCGGAGCGGACGGGCATCGGCATGTCTCCACGGGCGCGTCGGCCGGCGGAGCCGCTCACCCCGCCCTCGCCCTCCCCCTGCCAACGGAGCGCTTTGTGGGCTGTTCCAGTACCTTGTCCGGGTACTCGCACAGGTCCACCACGGGGCAGCGCCAGCACTCGGGCAAGCGGGCCTTGCAGGTATAGCGGCCGTGCAGGATCAGCCAGTGATGCGCATGCCGCCGGAACGGCCCGGGCACCCGCCCCTCCAGCAGCGCCTCCACCGCCTCGGGCGTCTTGCCCGGCGCGAGGCCGGTGCGGTTGCCGACCCGGAACACATGCGTGTCGACCGCGAAGGTCTCCTGCCCGAAGGCGCAGTTGAGCACGACATTGGCGGTCTTGCGCCCCACCCCCGGCAGCGCGGTCAGCGCCGCCAGATCGCCCGGAATCTCGCCGCCATGCTCCTCCAGCAAGCGCTGCGAGAGGGCGATGACGTTCTTCGCCTTGGAGTTGAACAGGCCGACCGTCTTGATGTGCGCCTTCAGCCCCTCCTCGCCGAGTTCCAGCATCTCTCCGGGCGTGCGCACCTCGGCGAAGAGCGCGCGCGTGGCTTGGTTCACGCCCGCATCGGTCGCCTGGGCACTCAGCACCACGGCGACGAGCAGCTGATAGGTGTTGCCGCTCTCCAGCTCCGTCTCGGGCTCGGGATTGTCCTCGGCCAGCCGGCGGAAAAACTCGAAGGTCTCGTCCTCGGTCATGGCGGAGCGGGTCAGATGCCCAGCACCTGCCGCATCGAATAGCGGCCCGAGGCGCGCCCGATCAGCCAGGCCGCCGCGTGGATCGCGCCATGGGCGAAGATCATCCGGTCCTCGGCGTGGTGGGAGAGGATCAGCCGCTCCTGCGCGCCCGCGAGGATCACGCTGTGCTCGCCGGCCACGGTGCCGCCGCGCAGGGACGCGAAGCCGATGGCGCCCTCGCTCCGGGGGCCGATCATGCCGGCCCGCCCGCGTTCGGCGTTCTCGGCAAGGTCGATCCCGCGCCCGCGCGCGGCCGCCTCGCCCAGCAGCAGCGCGGTGCCGCTCGGCGCGTCCACCTTCATCCGGTGGTGCATTTCCAGCACCTCCACGTCCCAGTCCGGCCCCAGTCGCGCCGCCGCCTCCTCCACCAGATGCGCGAGCAGCGTGACCCCGAGCGAGGTGTTCCCGGTCTGCAGCACGGGGATCGCCAGCGCCGCCGAATCGAGCTGCGCATGGTGCGCCTCCTCCAGCCCGGTGGTGCCGACGAGGATCGGCACCCCGGCCCCGATCGCCGCATGCAGGCTCGATTCCAGCGCTTGCGGGGCGGAGAAATCGACCAGCACATCGCTGCGGTCGGCGAGGCCCGCAATGTCCTCTCCGCGATCGACGCCGCCTGCCTCTTCGTGCCCGGCCGCCTCGATGGCGCGGGCGAGCGCCTGCCCCATGCGCCCCTGCCTGCCGACGATTCCAATGCGTGCCATTGCCACTCTCCGCTCCCCTGTGCTTCATGCGGCGAATGAGCGGCATCCGCAACATCGTGATCCTGACCGGCGCCGGGATCAGCGCGGAAAGCGGCCTGCGCACCTTCCGCGCGGAGGACGGCCTGTGGGAGGACCACCGGGTGGAGGACGTGGCCACGCCGCAGGCTTTCCGCCGCGACCCCGAGCTGGTCCAGCGCTTCTACGACATGCGGCGGGCGAACGTGCTGGCCGCCCGGCCCAACCCGGCGCATGAGGCACTGGCCCGCCTCGATGCGCAATGGCCCGATGACGACGATCACGAGCTGCTGATCGTGACGCAGAACATCGACGACCTGCACGAACGGGCCGGCGCGCAATTCGGTCTGGCACATGGCCGCCTGCTCCATATGCATGGGCAAGCGCTCTCTGCCTGGTGCACCGCCTGCGACGCGCGCCACCACTGGACCGGCACGCTGCTGGACGGCCCGCCCTGTCCCGCCTGCGGGACCGCGGCGCTGCGGCCCGATATCGTCTGGTTCGGCGAGATGCCGTACGAGATGGAGCGGATCTTCGCCGCGCTCGCCCGGGCGCACCTGTTCGTCTCCATCGGCACGAGCGGCGCGGTCTATCCGGCGGCAGGCTTCGTGCAGGCCGCCGCGGGAGCCGGCGCACGCACGCTGGAGCTGAACCTCGATCGCAGCCAGGGCTCGCACTGGTTCGACGAGACCCGCCTCGACCCCGCCAGCAAGACGGTGCCGGCCTGGGTGGATGAGGTGCTGGCCCAGCCCTAGCGCGAGCCGCCGGTTCGAGATGCCTGTTTCCTACCAGCCTGCTTTCGAGCAGGGGGTGGCGTGGCGGGCGGAAACTTGATGTTTCTCAGGTTCTTCCTTCCCCAGCAACGTCTTTGAGGCGGTGGGCCGACGAGCTAGAGGATGAGCGAGGTGCGCTGCACGGGCCAACCGGCTGGCTCATCTGCGATGGAGGTCTGCGTTCGGGCATGAATGTCGGCGAGTTTTCAGCGGATGTCGGGCCTTCCGGTTCGTTCGACGGTGCGGGCGCCATGGGCGAACTGATTGGCGCCTACGGGTGGGCCGACACCTCGCTCGGCCCCATCGAGGGCTGGCCATCGGCGCTGCGCACCACGCTCCAGCTTGTCCTCGCAAGCCCCTTCCCGATGGTTCTGGCCTGGGGGCCGGATCTCCTGATGTTCCACAACGATGCCTATCGGCCGCTGCTCGGAAGCAAGCGCGATGTGCTCGGCCGGCCACTCCTCGAAGTGTGGGGCGAGGTGCGGGCCACGATCGAGCCTCTGGTCCAGCGGGCGCTCGCCGGCGGGGCGTGCCGCTTCAGCGACGCGGCCATGACGATCCGCCGAGGCGAGAGCAGCGAGGAAGCATTCTTCGACTTCGGGTTCAGCCCCGTGCGGGATGAAACGGGAGCGATAGCCGGCATTCTCAACGTCGCGGTCGAGACCACCAAACGCGTTCTGGCCGAGCGTCGCGCCGTGGCCGAGCAGGAGCGCCTGCGCGAGAGTGAGCGGCGTTATCGGCAGATCGTGGAGGGTGCCGAGGATTTCGCCATCGTCACGCTCGATGCACACGGCATCATCACCGGTTGGAACTCGGGCGCCGAACGCATCACCGGCTATCCGGAAGCCGAGGCGCTCGGGCAGCTGGGGGCGATCTTCTTCACGCCGGAGGACAGGGAGGCCGGTGTACCCGATCATGAGATGAATCGCGCCTCTGTCGATGGGCGCTCCGTCGATGAACGCTGGCACGAATGCAAGGACGGCAGCCGGTTCTGGGGTTCGGGGCTGACGATGCGCCTCGACCCCGGTGGCGGCTTCCTCAAGATCTTCCGCGACCGGACAGCCGAGCACGAAGGCGAGGCCGCATTGCGCGAAAGCGAGGCCCGCTTCCGCCAGATGGCCGACGCGGTGCCCCAGATCGTCTGGATCACCGACGCCGAGGGGCGGGCCGAGTTCTTCAACAAGCAATGGTGGGACTATACAGGCGTTCCCTACCGGCCGACCACCGCCTCGCAAGTCGCTGCGGACCACGTCCACCCCGACGACGCGCCATCGACCATGGCCGCCTTCGAGGAGGCGCGCCGCACCGGCACGACGTTCCTGGTGGAACATCGCATCCGCTCGCGCACTGGCGCCTATCGCTGGTTTCTCGTCCGTGGCGAGCCGCAGCGCCATGAAGGCGCGGGGGAGATCATCCGCTGGTTCGGCACCTCGGTCGACATCGATGATCGCCGGCGGGTGGAAGCGGCTCTGCGCACGAGCGAGGCACGCCTGCAGCAGTTCAACGATACGCTGGAGGCAGAGATCGCCGCCCGCACCGGCGAACGCGACCGGATGTGGAACAGCTCGCCCGACCTGATGCTGGTGATCGACTTCAAGGGCGTGTTCCGCCGGGTCAATCCGGCATGGACGAGCGTGCTGGGCTACCAGCCGGAAGAACTGGTGGGCCACCACATCAACGAGTTCGTGCTGTCCACCGACCACGAGCAAACCACCCAGGCTTACGAGCTGGCCGCGGCGGGCGGGTGCCCCGCCATCATCAATCGCTACCGCCACAAGGACGGCTCCACCCGCTGGATTTCCTGGGTGGCGGCGCCCTATGGCGAGGTGACCTACGCGACCGGCCGCGACATCACCAGCGAGCGGCAGCAGCGCGAGGAGCTGGAGCGCGCGCAGGAGGCCCTCCGCCAGAGCCAGAAGATGGAGGCGGTCGGCCAGCTGACGGGCGGCCTCGCGCACGACTTCAACAACCTGCTGGCAGGCATCTCCGGTTCGCTCGACATGATGCAGACCCGCATCCAGCAGGGGCGCACCATCGAGCTCGACCGCTACATCGTCGGCGCCCAGGGAGCGGCCAAGCGGGCCGCCGCCCTGACCCATCGGCTGCTCGCCTTCTCGCGGCGCCAGACGCTCGATCCCAAGCCGACCGACATCATCCGGTTGATTGCGGGCATGACCGACCTGATCCAGCGGACCGTCGGCCCGCAGATCGCTCTCGAGACGAAGGCGGAGGAGCGGATCTGGTCGACGCTGGTCGATCCGCACCAGCTCGAAAACGCGCTTTTGAACCTGTGCATCAACGCCCGCGACGCCATGCCGGACGGCGGCAGGATCACGATCGGCACCGCGCACCTCTCGCTCGATGCCAAGGCGGCGCGCGAGCACGATCTGCCGCCCGGCGATTACGTATCCTTGTGCGTCTCGGACACGGGAACGGGAATGACCCCGGACGTGATCGAGAAGGCGTTCGACCCCTTCTTCACGACCAAGCCGATCGGTGTCGGGACGGGCCTGGGCCTCTCCATGACCTACGGCTTCGCGCGTCAGTCGGGCGGGCAGGTCCGCATCGAGTCCGAAGTGGGTTCCGGAACAACGATCTGCCTCTACCTGCCCCGGCACGACCAGGATGAGCTGGCAGAGGCCGCCGCCGAGCCGGTGCTTGTGCGCGGCGGCACCCGAGGCAAGTCGATCCTCGTGGTCGACGACGAACCGCTGGTGCGGATGCTGGTGGTGGACGCGGTGGAGGATCTGGGGCACAACGCGCTGGAAGCGGACGACGGACCGGGAGCGATGAAGGTCCTGCGGTCCGACGCTCCTATCGACCTCCTGATCACCGATGTCGGCCTGCCGAACGGGATGAACGGCCGCCAGGTCGCGGATGCCGCGCGAGAGCTGCGGCCCGGCCTCAAGGTGCTGTTCGTGACCGGCTATGCCGAAAACGGGGTCCTGAGCCAGGGCCAGCTCGCCCCGGGCATGGAGGTCGTCGCCAAACCTTTCGACATGGCGGCCCTGTCCAGCCAGATCGATGGACTGCTGAACGGCTGAACCGGCGGGGGGTGCACTTTCGCTACCGGGCTTGCGAGCACTTGCGCTTGGGGGCGCCCCTCAGCGGAAATCGGCAGCTTCCGCCACCTTGCTTTCAACGCGACGGAAGGGCGAAAACACAGTTCGGCTTCGCTGCGAAACCCGGCGCCCGCGCGTCCCCTGCGGCCGTTCGGCTCCCGTGCCAGGGTTCCATCGCAGCGCCGCCCACCTCTCCCCGAGCCGGTCGTGAGCACGGCCCCGCGCGTCAGGCGCGGCTTATGGCAGACGGCGCTCCGATCTGAGCGCCCGATCCCCTCAGCCGTGCATCGCCCGGCCGATCGCCTGCAAGAGCGCGTTTATCCGCACCGGCTTGTCGCATCGCGCCACGGCGCTGAAGCGGCTGGGAATGGCCGATGCGTCGTAGCCGGTGGTGAACACGATCGGCACGCCCCGCTCGATCAGAAGATCGGCTGCGGGATAGACCAATTCGCCGCCGAGATTGGCATCGAGCACCGCCCCGTCGATGCGCTCCTCCGCCTGGATCAGGGCGATCGCGGCCACGAGCACACCCACCGGTCCCAGCACGATCGCGCCCACGTCCTGAAGCTCGTTCTGGAGGTCGTCGGCCAGCATGAACTCGTCTTCCACCACGAGCACGCGGCAGTCGCGCAAGCTGCGCTCAGACATCCGCCGCCTCCTGCGAGCTGCGAGCCGCCGACACTGGGAGCGAGATGGTGCAGTGAACACCATCCGCACCAAGCTCGAAGGTCGTTTTCGCCTTGAGCTGGTAAGGCAGCGCGCGTTCGATCAGCTCGCGGCCCTGTCCACCCCCCGTTGGCTTCGACCCGGCAGGCGGCATGGTCACCCCCATTTCGCGCCAGTCGACGTGAAGCCACGGGCAATCGCCCGGGCCGTTCGGCTCCAGCTTCCACGAGATCTGCAGCCTGCCCTGCGGCTGGCCGAGCGCCCCGTACTTGACCGCGTTCGTCGCCAGTTCGTGGAGTGCGAGCGCCAGCGTCTGCACGGTCGACGAGCGCAGGCGAACACCGTGCGGCCCGGCCAGCCCGACGCGATCGGCCGCGCCGTCCAGAGCCGCCAGCTCGGCCCCGATCAGCTCGTCGAAGGTCACGCGATCATGCTCGTTCAGGCGGGACAGCAGCCCCTGAACCCGTGAGAGCGCGTCCAGCCGCTCGCGAAAGCGAACGCGAAAGTCCGGCAGGCCGTCGCTCGCGCGCGCGGTCTTGTCGGAAATGGAGCGCACCACACCCATGAGATTGCGCGTGCGATGCTGCAATTCGGCGACCAGCACCTGCTGGCGCTCCTGCAATTCGCGGATGTCGTTCACGTCGGTCGAGGTGCCGAGCCACTCGACGATCGAGCCCGCCTCGTCGCGCACGGGCGAGGCCCTGGTCTGGAACCAGCGATATTCGCGCTTCGCGGCACAGCAGATGCGCGCCTCCACGTCGAAGCCGCTCCTTCGCGGCGCGTCCCCCCAGGCGCCCCGCACGGCGACCCGATCGTCCGGGTGGAACGCATCCAGCCAGCCATAGCCCGTGCTCTGCTCGGGCGTGAGGCCGGTATATTCACTCCATTGCGGGCTCGACCAGGTCCAATCCCCTTCGCCCACCGCGCGCCAGACAAGCTGGGGAATGCCTTCCATCAGCACGTGCAGGCGAAGCTCGGTCTCGCGGAGCTCGGTCATGTCGTGGCCGACCCCGGCGATCAGCGTGACCTCTCCCGCCGCATCCGTGATCGGGAAATCGGTGTCGCGAAGCCAGCGGATGGAGCCGTCGCTGGGCCGCCTTATGCGATAATCGAAGGTGACGTGTTCGCCGCCACGAACACGATCGGTCGCGGCGATAGCGGCTTCGCGATCCTCGGGCACGATCAGGTCGAGCCAGTTGCGGAAATCGTCGCCGCTCATCGCGTCCTCGCGGCTCAAGCCGTAGACCGCCTCGAACGCCGGGGTCAGGTATTGCCATTGCAGCTTCTCGGCGTCGCGCATCCACAGGATGTCCTGCGACGCCTCGCCGAACTGGCGAAGCCGCTCCTCGGTCTCGCGCAATGCCGTCTGCACCCGCAGCCGCTCGGTCACGTCCTTGCCGATCTTCAGGTAGCCGCGCAGCTTCCCGGCCCGGTCCTTCAGGGCGATGGTCTGCCCGTCGAGGAAAACGCGCGTCCCGTCCTTGCGTCGATGCCAGCGGACATCGGGTGCCGTTCCGTGGTCACGCGCCTCGGACAGTTCCTTCGTCGGCATTCCGGCGACGCGATCTTCCTCGGTGAAGATGATGTCGGCCGGCTTCCCGATCATCTCGGACGATGACCAGCCGAGGATCTTCTCCGAGCCGCCGAGCCAGTCGGTGATGCGATCATCGGCATCGGTGACCACCATCACATAGGCGCGGGCATTTTCCACGATGAGCCGCAGCCGCTCGTCCGTTTCCCTCAGCGCAGCGGCGGTCTTCAGGCGGTCGATAACGGGGCCGAGCACCATCGCGTAGGTCTTGATGAACTCGACGTCCTCCTGGTCGAACCGGCGGGGCTCAGTGGCATCGACCTGGAGGACCCCGAAAGGCTCGCGGCCCGGCAGGAGGATCGGCACATTCACCACCGCGACCACCCCATGATCGCGCAGGAACGAAGGAAACGCGAACCGATCCTCGTGCGCGATGTCGTTGCTGATGACGGGCTCCGTCCGCTCGATGGCGAAGGCCTCCGACGAACGTTCGATCAGGCTGACGCGCTCGTGCCCGACGATGCCGGGGCGCCAGCCCACTCCGGCGCGGACCAGGGCGGTGTTGGTGCCGCGCTCGATCTCCAGCACCTTCGCCAGATCGGCGTCGAGCGCCTCCGCGATCAACCGGCAGGCTTCGTTGAGGACCTCCTCGACGTCGTCATGATCGAGGACGAAGTCGCCGAATTCGGACAGGACGCGCTGGCGTCGGGCAAATTCCTCTTGACCGGCCATCTCGGCTCACCGCCCTTCGCCGTTGCGCCTCCCCCGCCTTCGCCCTGTGCCCCCCGGCGGGATCGCATGTTTCGTACGAGCCGGACTGGGCCGCGTCCAGATCGGCCCGCCGAGGCAGCCGTTCAGGGCGCAAACCAACAGATCCTTGCCAATCATCGCTCTAGGCAAGCGCTTCCCCGTAGGCCAGCCTCAACCGCGCCGCGCGACGCGTTCGTAACCGAAAAGCCGCACCGGCCGGGATCTGCCAGATCCTGCCCGCTTGGCCGGGCCTCCGCCGACCTTCCGCCGCGATCCCGCGCAGCAGGGCTCCACACCGGGCGCGGCGACGAGTTCCGCCGGCTGAAGCGCTGCCCACCCGATGCGTGCCGCTGGCTGTTCATCGACCGGGCGAAGAACGCTTCCCGCCGCTGGTGCGCCATAAGCACCTGCGGAAAGCGCGCGAAGAAACGCCGATCTGCGGCTGTTCCCGGAAAGCAGCGAAGCCAGGCGAGGCATCCGCCGCCGGCTGGTCAGACGACGGCCGCTCCGCAGGCTCGGCATCCAGGATCCTTGGCGATGGTCAGCGTGCGCATTGCCGGGCCCAGCCCGTCGAGGAGGTGCAGCCGGCCCCATTGCGCCTCGCCCATTCCGCCCGTGCCGGCGAGCGCCAGCAACGCGCGGATCGCCTGCATCGCGGCGAAGGTTCCCACCCATCCCGCCATCGCGCCGAGCATCCCGTCCTCGGCGCAGCTGTCGCAATCCTCTGCATCGAACGCATCGCCGACATAGCAGCGGTAGCAGGGCTGGTCCGGGAGGTGGCCGGCAAAGGCGCCGACCTGCCCCTGGAACCGCCCGACCGCCGCGGAAAGCAGCGGCACCCCCGCCGCCACGCAAGCGTCCGATACCGCCAGCCTGGTGGCGAAATTGTCGCACCCGTCGAGCACCAGGTCGGCGCCGGCCAGGAACCCGGCGGCATTGTCCGGACCGAAGCGGTCGTCGCTGATCTCCACCTCCAGCGCGCTGTCGAAATTGGACAGCCAGCGCCGCGCGGCGACGGCCTTGCCGTGGCCCACATCGCGTTCGGTATAGAGCGTCTGGCGCTGGAGATTGCTCTGCGCCACCGCGTCGTCATCGACCAGCACCAGCCGCCCGATGCCCGCTCCCGCCAGGTATTGCAGCGCCGGCGAGCCGATCCCGCCGAGCCCGACCAGCAGCACGCTGGCCCGCGCCAAAGCCATCTGCCCTGCCCCGCCGACCTCCGGCAGGACGACGTGGCGGGCAAAGCGGTCGAGACGTTCGGGGGAGAGCATGGGGTCTATCTGGGCTTTCCGGGCGGCTGGGGAAACCCCGCGTGCATCCATGGGGATCAACGGTGCACCGCCTGTGGAACGAGGGTGGACGGCCTGTGCATCACCTGTGCATCGCCTGCGCAACGCCTGTGCAAAAACCTGTTTGCAGGCCGCGCACAAGCCTGTGCACCGCCTGCTCACCAACGCCGCACCAGCGGTGGAAGCACGGTACAAGAGCGGTACAGGGGAAGCGCAAAATCCTTCACACCGGCCGGGCACCCTCGCGGCGGGCGCGGTGCACCGGCTGTGTCTTTGCTTCCGACAGGCCTCGCCGCGAACCCGCCCCAGTCCTCCAGTCGGACCGTCGGCGAGCCCGGTTGCGGGCGGCCGGCTCAGTCCTCCAGCTGGCGCAGCAGGCTGCGTACGTCGCCGTCCATCTCGGAATCGCGCTTCCTCAGATCCTCGATCAGGCGGACGGCGTGGATCACGGTGGAATGGTCGCGGCCGCCGAACTTGCGTCCGATCTCCGGGTAGGAGCGGGGGGTGAGCACCTTGGCCAGGTACATCGCCACCTGCCGCGGCCGGACCACGGCGCGGGCGCGCCGCTTGGAGCTCATTTCGGAGCGGTCGATGCGGTAGAACTGGCACACGGTGCGCTGGATCTCGTCGATCGTGATGCGCTTGCGGTTGGCGGAGAGGATGTCGGTCAGCTGGTCCTCGGCCAGCGCCAGCGACACCTCCTGCCCGGTCAGCTGGGCATAGGCGATCAGCTTGTGCAGGCCGCCGACCAGTTCGCGCACATTGCGGTTAATGGTGCGGCTGAGGAACTCGATCACGTCCTCGGGCACGTCGAGCGGGGCGAAGCGGGCAAGCTTGGACTGGAGGATCGCGCGGCGCAGCTCGATATCGGCCGCGGCGATGTCGGCGACGAGGCCCATCGACAGGCGGGAAAGCAGCCGCGGCTCGACCCCGTCGAGCGCCTGGGGCGCGCGGTCGGCGGCGAAGACCAGCCTTTTGCCTTCCGCCAGCAGCGCGTCGATCGTGTAGAGCAGTTCCTCCTGCGCGCTGGCCTTGCCGATGATGAACTGGATGTCGTCCACCAGCAGCAGGTCGAAGCCGCGCAACCGCGCCTTGAACTCCATCATCGCGCCGCCCTTCAGCGCCTGCACGAACTCCACCATGAAGCGCTCGGCCGAGCAGTAGAAGATGCGCGCGCGCGGATGGACCTGCAGGAAGGCATGGCCGATCGCGTGCAGCAGGTGGGTCTTGCCGTGGCCGGTCGCGGCCTTGAGGTAGAGGGGCGAGAATTGCGGCCGTTCCGCCTGCGCCATGCGGAAGGCGGCGTTCTTGGCCAGCACGTTGGTGGTGCCGGTGACGAAGGCGGCGAAGGTCAGCGTCGGGTCGAGCCCGACCGAAGCGGGCAGGCCATCGTCGCCGATCGATTCGATCGCCTGGAATCCCTGGGCGCCGGCGGGCGCGCCGTCATTGGCCGGCTTGTGCCCGAACTTGTCTTCCTTGATGTCGAGATCGGGCAGCCGGCGGCGGCCCGGATGGACGGCCACGCGCACCGCCCGCACCTCGCTGCGGGCGATCTTCCACGCCAGCGACAGCCGGTCGTGCAGCCGGTCCTGCACCCAGGTGGCGAGGAACTCGGTCGGCAGGTACAGGTCGAGCGTGCCGGTCTGCTTGCAGAACGGGCCCAGCTGGATCGGGCGGATCCACTGGGTGAACAGCTGCTGCCCCAGGTCCTTGCGCAGGCCCTGGATAATGTCGGCCCAATCGGCCGCGAGGGCCTGAGCCTCCTGTTCTTCCATCGTGTCTCCCATCCCATCGCTCCTGGCCGAAAGCGTGCGGCCCGAATGCGGTCCCATCCGAATCATCAGCGTCGTCCCCCGACTTGCAAGCTGCGCGCCGTGCTGCGCCCCATACTGGGCCAAATATTGGGCCAAATACTGGACCAAGTCCTGCGCCCACGGCCGGTGCCGAAGTCGCATGCGAAACTCTGCGATTTTGGCACCGGTCGTGCAGACATGACTTTTCCCTTCCCTGCAGCGCGACCGGCTACAGGCGTCTTTGCGAACATCGTCTCTGTATGGCGGCCGCAACGTCTCTCGCCGGGCCGGATGTTCGTTATGAGCGCCGGGCCGGGGACGGCAAGGCAGGGGCTGCAAAAAAACCGAAATATACGGGATTGACTCGCCCCGGCCCCGCAGGCGTGCGTTCAAGTCTTTGATATTACAGCAAAAGCCGCTGAAGATCGGGGCGAATCGCGGGATTCCGCGGGTTCCCGCAGGCGCCGAAAATCCTGTGCTGCAGATGCGAAAAGGGCCGGTGGGAAAGTCCCCCGGCCCGTTCCTTTTCCGTTCCTGAAAGCGGCCCGCGAGGGCCGAATCAGAGCGCGGAGACTCGCTTGGAGAGGCGGCTCATCTTGCGCGAGGCGGTGTTCTTGGCAATCACGCCGCGCGCCACGCCGCGGGCCAGTTCGGGCTGCGCCGCGCGGAGCGCGGTCTCGGCCGCCTGGCGGTCGCCATCGGCGAGGGCGAGTTCCACCTTCTTGACGAAGCTGCGGATGCGGCTGAGGCGGGCCCCGTTGATCGTGGCGCGCGTTTCATTGCGGCGGATGCGCTTCTTGGCTTGTGGCGTATTGGCCATGATCTTCCTTGTCTCGTCCCCCGCCGCGCGGGGCCGCGCGCGGGTTCCTGTCGATGTCGTCTCGAATCGCGAAAGGGGCGGTGCCCCCGCCGAAAGCGGCGCGCTTAGCGGGATGGGCGCGAATCGTCAAGCAAGGTGCGCCGACGGCCTTGCAGGGCCAAGCCGCGGCACCCCGGCGAGTCGCGGCGCCGAGCCTGTCGCACCTTTGCGGCGGCGGCGGCGCGGTGGCAAGCGGCCGGACTTCCCGGAGCGCAGAAGGCTGCCGGGCACGCGCGGCGCCGGGGCTGCATTCAGCGCTGGCAGCGCGGGCAATACCAGGTGCTGCGGCCGCCTTGCACGATGCGGCCAATGGTGCCGCCGTCCTCGCGCAGGCAGGGCTCGCCCTCGCGGCCGTAGACGGCAAAGGCCGAGGCGAAATAACCGAGCTGCCCATCGGGGCGGGCATAATCGCGCAAGGTGGAGCCGCCGGCGCCGATCGCCGCCTCCAGCACGGCGCGGATCGCCGGCACCAGCCGCGCCAGCGCCGCACGCGAGACGCGGCCGCCGGGCTTGCACGGATCGATCCGGGCCCGGTGCAGCGCCTCGCACACATAGATGTTGCCCAGCCCCGCGACGATCCGCTGGTCAAGCAGCAGCAGCTTCACCGCCTGTTTGCGCCCCGCGAGCGCGGCGGCGAGGTGCGCGGGCGTCAGCGATTCGCCCAGCGGCTCGGGCCCCAGCGCGGCGAAGGCGGGCCAGGCGTCGAGCGCATCGGTGCGGGCCAGCGCCACGAAGCCGAAGCGGCGCGGATCGCACAGGGAGAGAAGGTGCGCGCCGGTCTCAAGCACGAGATGGTCGTGCGGCCCGAGCGCCTCGGGGTCGATCCGCCAGCGCCCGCTCATGCCGAGGTGGAAGATCATCGTCGCCTCGCGGTCGGTGTGGACGAGGCCGTATTTGGCGCGGCGCGACAGGCCCGTGACCCGCGCGCCGGTGAGCACCTGCACCAGGTCCGGCGGAAAGGGGAACCGCATGTCGGGCCGGCGCGGCTCGACGCGCACCAGGCGCGCACCGTCGAGCACGCGGGCGAGGCCGCGCACCGTGGTCTCGACCTCGGGCAGTTCGGGCATGGCGGCGCGGGATAGAGCGGTGGGCGGGCGCTGTCACCGCTTCTTGAGGCCGGGGTGCGAGGGCGCTGCGCCGATGGCGCGCCTTCGGGGGCCGACGCCGGGTGGCATCGCCATCGCCATTCCGGCCGCACCGCGCTAGGCGCGCGGGCGATGACGTCCAACCGTGCCCAGCTCCGCGCCTTTGCCCTGCTGGCGCTCGTCATGCTGTTCTGGGCCGGCAATGCGATCGTGGCGCGGGCCGTGCGCTTCGACGTGCCGCCGCTCACGCTCGCCTTCGCCCGCTGGGCCATTGCGCTCGGCGTGCTCGCGCCCTTCGCCATTCGCCCGTTGCGGCGCGATGCGGCAGTTTTGGCGGCGGGCTGGAGGCCGGTGCTGCTGCTGGGGCTGCTCGGGGTCGGCGCGTTCAACGCGCTGCTCTATACGGGGCTGCAATATACCAGCGCGGCCAATGCGCTGCTGCTGAGCGCGGCGATCCCGCCGGTCGTCGCGGTGCTCGATCGCATGCTGTTCGGGGTGCGGGCGGGCAAGGTGCAGGCGCTGGGGATGGCGGCCTCGGTGGTCGGCGTCGCGTGGATCGTGTTCGAGGGCGATGTGCAGGCGGCGATGCGGCTGGATTTCGCGCGCGGCGATCTCATCATCCTCGCCTCGGTGGCGGTGTGGGCACTTTATACGGTGCTGCTGCGCACGAGGCCGGCGGTGGCGCCGAGCAGCTTCATCGCCGCGACCTTTGCCGTGGGCGTGCTGGCGATGGCGCCGCTCGCCGCCTGGGAGTGGCACAGCGGGCTGGCCGTGCACTGGAGCTGGGGCGTGGCGGCGGCGCTGCTCTATGTCGGGCTGCTGCCGAGCCTCGTCTCGTACTTCATCTACAATTCGGCGGCCGCCACGGTGGGGCCGGCGCGCGCGGGGCAGGCGATCACCTTGATGCCGCTGTTCGGCGCGGTGCTGTCGGCGACGCTGCTGGGGGAGGAGCTGCATCGCTATCATTTCAGCGGCATGGCGCTGATCCTGCTCGGCATCGCGCTGGGGGCATGGAGCCTGCGCGGGGCCGCTCTGCCCGCCAACGACGAGCCCCGCCAGCGAAAGTGACCGCGGCGCCGGAGGAGAGTTGCGCTTACCTCACGGGGGACAGCCGCGGCGGGGCGGAGGCGATTGACGGCTGTGTGTGCCGGGGGCGCCGGCAATGCATCTGCCGGTAGCGACGGGCCCGGGCCGACATCGGCGCCCGCGCCGGAGGCGCACCGGCGGCCGGCCGCCAGGCGCATGACCCGATGCGGGGCGGAGGCGAAGATGCGCCGCTCGCTCCCTGGGCCGCCCTCGTGGTGAACGCGCGCGGCGGGCGGACGCGCATGCTGGCGCGCATCGCCCGGCCCCGCTAGAGGACCGGGCATGAGCACCCCCGGCACCAGCGAGCAGGTCCCCTTCGGCTACGAGAATGTCGACCCCGAGGAGAAGACACGGCGCGTGGGCGCGGTCTTCACCAGCGTCGCCAGCCGCTACGACCTCATGAACGACGCCATGTCGGCCGGCATGCACCGGCTGTGGAAGGACCGCTTCGTGCGCGCGGTGAAGCCGAGGGCGGGCGAGGCGATCCTCGACATGGCCGGCGGCACCGGCGACATCGCCTTCCGCATGGCCGCGCGCGGCGCCGAGGTGACGGTGGCGGACATCAACCAGGCCATGCTCGACGTGGGCGTGGAGCGGGCGATGGAGCGGGGGGTAGCCAAGGGATCCGGGGGCCTCGTCTGGTCGCGGCAGGATGCCATGCAGCTGACCTATCCGGACCGGATGTTCGATGCTTACACAATTGCGTTCGGCATCCGCAACGTGACTCGGGTGGAGGACGCGCTGGCCGAGGCGCACCGGGTGCTCAAGTTCGGCGGGCGGTTCTTCTGCCTCGAGTTCTCGACCACCACCTGGCCCGGCTTCAAGGAGGCTTACGACCTCTATTCGCACCGGCTGGTGCCGCGGCTGGGTCAGGCGATCGCGGGCGATGCCGATTCCTATCGCTATTTGATCGAATCGATCCGCCGCTTCCCGCCGATGCCGGAATTTGCGCGGATGATCGGCCGCGCCGGCTTTGCGCAGGTGAAGGTGGAGCCGATCCTGGGCGGGCTGGTGGCGATCCATTCGGGGTGGAAGGTTTGATGGGGCCCAGCGCGGAAGCCCCTCGATGACCGCGCCTGTCACGCACATCCTGCGGCTGCTGGGCTGGGGTCGCACGCTGGCCCGCCACGGCGCCCTGCGCGGGATCGAGGCCGATCCGAATACGCCGGGGCCGGTCCGCCGCCTCGTGCGCGTCGCGAGGATCGGCACGCGCCAGCCGACCGAGCCCAACTACGCCGCGGCGTTCCGCGCGATCGGCCCGGCGGCGATCAAGCTCGGCCAGACGCTCGCCACACGGCCCGACATCGTGGGCGAGGATGCGACGCGCAACCTGCTGGAATTGCAGGACCGGCTGCCGCCCGTGCCGTTCGAATCGATCCGCGAGCAGATCGAGCGCAGTTTCGAGCAGCCGCTCGACCGCCTGTTCGCCAGCGTGGACCCGGACCCGGTGGGCGCGGCCTCCATCGCGCAGGTGCACAAGGGCGTCACGACCGACGGGCGCACCGTCGCGATCAAGGTGCTGCGCCCCGGCATCCGCGAGAAGTTCGCGCGCGACATCCAGACCTATGAATGGGCCGCCGCGCATCTGGAGGCGCTGGGTGGCGAGGCGAAACGCCTGCGCCCGCGCCTGACCATCGCCAACATGAAGCGCTGGACCAATCGCGAGCTCGATCTCCGGCGCGAGGCCGCCAGCGCCAGCGAACTGGCCGAGGCGATGCGCGGCTTTCCCGGCTATTGCGTCCCCTCCATCGACTGGGACCGCACCAATGGCCGGGTGTTGACCATCGAGTGGATCGACGGGGTCAAGATCGCCGACGTGGAGGCGCTGCGCGCCGCCGGGCACGACATGCCCGAACTGGCGCGGCGGCTGGTGCTGGCCTTCCTGACGCAGGCGATCAGCGCCGGTTTCTTCCACGCCGACATGCACCAAGGCAATTTGTTCGTGCGGCCGGACGGCACCATCGTCGCCATCGATTTCGGAATCATGGGGCGGATCGACCGGCGCGCGCGGCAATGGCTGGCAGAAATCCTCTATGGCCTGACCACCGGCAATTACCGCCGGGTGGCCGAGATCCATTTCGAGGCGCAATATGTGCCGAGCTACCATTCGGTGGACGAGTTCGCGACGGCGCTGCGGGCGGTGGGCGAGCCGATGCGCGGCAAGCCGGTGAGCGAATTGAGCGTCGGGCAGATGCTGGACGGGCTGTTCGCCATCACCCGCGATTTCGACATGCAGACCCAGCCGCACCTGCTGCTGCTGCAGAAGACGATGGTGATGGTGGAGGGGATCGCCACCCAGCTGAACCCCGGCATCAACATGTGGGACGTTTCCGCCCCCTTCGTGCGCAGCTGGATCCGCGACGAGCTGGGGCCGGAGGCGGCGCTCGCCCACCGCCTGCGCGAGGATGGCGAGACCCTGCTGCGCGTGCCCGCGCTGATCCGGCGGCTGGAGGAGCTTTACCCGCCCAAGGGCGGCGCGCCCGAGCCTCCGCCGCTGCCGGACGTGGAGCTGGTGTGGGAACGGCGCCGGCGGAGCGGACGCGGGTGGCTCGGCTATGCGCTGGCGGCGCTGGGCGGCGGGGCGCTGGTGTGGGCCGGCGCGCTGGCGGGCTGGCTCGGCTGAGCGGCGAGCCGGGCTGCCGCAGCTTGCGGAGGCGGCGACGGCGCTGGGGAGCGCGGCCGGGCGCGGAGGAAGGAGCGGCCTCGCCTCGTTCGCGGCTGGCATCCGCCGCCGGGCGCCGCTAGGTCTTGCCGGGGACGGGAAGCGGGAAAGGTTGCGGCGGCGATGGCGGGCTCGAACATCCTCCTGATCATCGGCGGCGGGATCGGCGCGTACAAGGCGTGCGAGCTCGTGCGCCTGATGCGCAAGGGCCACGCCGAGGTCACCTGCGTGCTGACCGATGGCGGCGCGCAATTCGTCACCGCGATGAGCCTTGCCGCCCTCTCCGGCCACCGTGTGCACACGAGCCTGTGGGATGCGGGCGAGGAGGCGGAGATCGGCCATATCCAGCTCAGCCGCGCGGCCGACCTGGTGGTGGTGTGCCCGGCCACGGCCGGCCTGCTGGCGAAGATGGCCGCAGGGATGGCCGACGACCTCGCGACCACCCTCCTGCTGGCGACCGACAAGCGCGTGCTGGTGGCCCCGGCGATGAACGTGCGCATGTGGCAGCACCCGGCCACGCTGCGCAATATCGCCCGCCTGCGTGCGGACGGCATCACGGTGCTGGAGCCCGACGAGGGCCCGATGGCGTGCGGCGAATATGGCCCCGGCCGCTTGCCCGAACCGGACGCGATCTGGCGCGCGGTACAGGACATGCTCGGAGCGCAAGGCCCCTCCTCCGCGCCCGATGCGCTCGCCGCCCAGCCCGCCGCCGGGGGCGCGAGCGAGTCTCCGCCGCCCCGCCCGCTTGTGGGGCGCCATGTGCTCGTCACTGCGGGGCCGACGCATGAGCGGATCGACCCGGTGCGCTATCTCGCCAACCGTTCGAGCGGCAAGCAGGGCTTCGCCATCGCAGAGGCGGCCGCCGCGGCCGGTGCGCGGGTCACGCTGGTCGCCGGGCCCGTGGCGCTGCCCACCCCGCCCGGCGTCGAGCGCGTGGATGTCGAGACCGCCGCCGAGATGGAGGAGGCCGTGCGCGCCGCCCTGCCCGCCGACGCGGCGCTGATGGTCGCGGCGGTCGCCGACTGGCGCCCGGCCGAACCTGCCGCGCACAAGCTGAAGAAGGGCGAGGTCGCGCCGCAGATCGCGCTGGCCGCCAACCCCGACATTCTCGCGCGACTCGCCGCGCTGCCTGGCCGGCCGAAACTGGTGGTGGGCTTCGCGGCGGAGACGCACGACGTGATCGCGCACGCCCAGGGCAAGCTCCACCGCAAGGGCGCCGACTGGATCGTCGCCAACGACGTTTCGGGCGACGTGATGGGCGGCGACTCCAATGCCGTCCACCTCGTCACGCCCGGCGCGGTCGAGACGTGGGAGCGGACCAGCAAGCAGGAGGTCGCCCGCCGCCTCGTGGCCCGCATCGCCGAGGCGCTCGGCGCAGGACAGGCGGATGGCTGAGACCGGCCCTGTGGTGACCCCGCCCGCCCGGGCCCCCGTCCCCGTCCGCATCCGGCGCCTGCCGCACGGCGAGGGTCTCGCGCTGCCGGCTTATGAAACGCCAGGGGCGGCGGGCATGGATGTGCTCGCCGCGGAGGGGGTCACGCTCGCGCCGGGTGGGCGCCATGCGCTTGCCACCGGCTTCGCGCTGGCGATCCCGCCGGGATATGAGGTGCAGGTGCGGCCGCGCTCCGGGCTCGCGCTGCGCCACGGGATCACGCTCGCCAACACGCCCGGCACCATTGACGAGGATTATCGCGGCGAGCTCAAGATCATCCTCGTCAATCTGGGCGACGAGAGCTTCGCCATCGCCCGCGGCGACCGCATCGCGCAGCTCGTGCTCGCCCCCGTCATCCGGGCGCAATGGAGCGAGGTGGAGGAACTGGACGCGACGGAGCGCGGCGAAGGCGGCTTCGGCTCCACTGGCGGTCACGCGCGCCTGCCGGGCTGAGGACCGGCACCCCCGCAGCGGGGGCCTGTTCGCGCCGGCTGTTCGCTCCGGCTGTTCGCTCCGGCTTTGGGCCAGCGCGGGAACGTTTCCGCGAACCAGCCCGTTTCCCGACGATGTTCTGAGTGGCCTTGCGTGACGTTCGAGGGGAGCGCGCCCGGGCCGGGTGCGTAGAATGACGGGGGCCACTTGATTCCGATCGATTTCGAGGCGTTGTTCGCCCGATCGCCCAATCCCTACGTGGTGATGGACCCGGCCCTGACCCTCGTGTGGATGAACGACGCCTACCTGAACGTCACCATGCGCGCGCGGGAGGCGATCACCGGGCGCACGATGTTCGAGGCCTTCCCCAGCGATCCCGAATCGGCAAGCCACCGGCAGTTGCAGGAAAGCTTCGACCGCGTGCTGGCCACAGGCGAGGCGGACGAGATCGCGCTCATCCGCTACGATATCGAGCGGGCGGACGGCAGCATGGACGAGCGTTATTGGAGTGCGACGCACACGCCGATGATGGAGGGGGGCAAGGTCGCCTGGATCCTCCAGCATACGGTCGACGTCACCGAGCTTCACGGTCTGCGGCGCCTGCGCGACGAGATGGGGGTGGTGCAGCGGGCCAGCGTGATCCAGGCACGCAACCGCCGCATGTTCGACGAGGTGCTCCGCCTGCGCAGCCTGGTCGAGCAGGCGCCGGGCTTCGTCGCGATCGTGTCGGAGCCGCAGCACGTCTTCCGCCTCGCCAACCAGGCCTATCGGGAACTGATCGGCGACCGCCCGCTGATCGGCAGGCCCGCGGCCGAAGCGCTGCCGGAGGTGGTCGACCAGGGCTTTATCACCCTACTCGATACGGTGCGCGAGTCGGCCCGAGCCTACGTGGCGCGCCGCGCCCGCGTCCTGCTGCGCGATGCGAAGGGGCGCACGCGCGAACGCTTCCTCGACTTCATCTTCCAGCCGATCCTGTCGCCAAGCGACGGCACCGTGAACGGCATCTTCGTGCAGGGCTACGATGTCACGGACCAGGTCGAGGCGCAGGAGCGTCAGCGCCTGCTGATCAACGAGCTGAACCACCGGGTGAAGAACACGCTGGCCATCGTGCAGAGCCTGGCGAACCAGAGCTTCCGCCATGTCAGTTCGGCCGAAGTGGCGCGGCGCACGTTCGAGGCGCGGCTGAACGCGCTGGCCGCGGCGCACAGCCTGCTGACCGAGAGCAACTGGGAATCCGCCCACCTGCGCGACACCGTGCGCGCCGCGGTCGAAGCCACGGCGGGCGAGGCGATCGACCGGATCCACATCGAAGGCCCCGACTTCGCCCTGCAGCCACAGACCGCGGTGTCCCTCGCCATGATCATCCACGAGCTTGCCACCAACGCCATCAAATATGGCGCGCTGTCCACCGATACGGGCCGGGTGGAGGTGCGGTGGGCGATCACGCAGCAGGACGGCGACTGCCACCTGCTCATCGACTGGATCGAAAGCGGGGGGCCGGCGGTGACGCAGCCCTCGCGCCGCGGTTTCGGCACCCGGCTGATCGAGCGCGGCATGTCGGCCGAGCGCAGCAGCGCGGTGGCGATCCGCTTCGAGGCCGAAGGCCTGCGCTGCTCGATCGGCGCCATCCTGCCCCGAGCCACCACATGAGCGAAGGGGGCGACCTCGCCGGCCGCACGGTGCTGGTGCTGGAGGACGAGCCGATCATCGGCTTCGAACTGGAAGACATGCTGGCCGACCAGGGCGCCGAGCCCGTCTTCTGCGGCTCGCTTGATGCAGCGCGCGAGCGGCTGGCGCGGGCGCGGCCCGATTGCGCGATCCTCGACGTCAACATCCATGGCGAACAGAGCTATCCGCTGGCCGTCGAACTGGCGGGGCGCGGCATCCCCTTCATCTTCGCCACCGGCTACGGCGCGTCGCTGCACCCGCCTGAGTTCGCCGACGTGCCGACCGTCTCCAAGCCTTACAAGCTGCCCGAGATCCTCAAGGCGTTCGCCGCGCTGAAGCTCTGATCGCCGGCGGCGGCTCGGACTGGCGGCGGAGCCCGGTCCTCGTGAACGAGGCCGTCCGGCGCCGGACCGGGAGCGCGCGTCCAGGTGAATGGGGGCGACAGGCTCCATCCGCACCGGCTGCACTGGAACCCTGAACTTTGGCGAGGCGCGCTTCGCGGGCGCCCGGTCGCGCTGAAATCGCGGGCGCTCGCCCCGCGCGCAAACCCCGGCGCGCAGCATCGAGGTGGCGCGCCCACGGCGACGGCTCGAACGCACGCGGCCGATCGATATGGCGCGGCCCTCCGGCGCTGGATCGAGCGACGCAGCCCAGCCGCCCCGCCGTTCGCACCCGGGGAGACCGGCGCGCGCCCAACAGGGCGCCGGCGCGGCGCACCGGCCCGGGAGCGCAGCAAAAAGGGCGGGCCCTCGCGGACCCGCCTCGCGCTGCTGATCGTCAGGAGGCGGCTTAGCGCCGGACGGGCTGGACCGGCTGGTCCTCCGGCTTGATCGAGATGCGCACCGTCTCGCCCGAATTGCCCGGGAAGTCGGTGAACATGGCCTCCACCAAATTGGGCACCAGATATTGCAGCCGGTTCGAGCTCGACATTGCCTGGGCATTGCCCTCGAACAGCCGCTCGCCGGTCGCGGCGCGGTCGATCTTCAGCGCGATGCCGCTGGTGTAGACGGTGTAGCTGTCGATATCGCGGCCATAACCGCCAAAGCCACCGAAGCCGCCAAAGCCATAACCGAAATAGCCCGGGTGGAAGCCATAGCCCCACGACCGGCTCGGCACATAGGCCACGCGCCTGCCGCCGCTGCGGTCGCGATAGATCATCGGGCGATAGGACATCCACGGCGAGAAGAACGGGTCGCGATAGAAGGACGGCCGGCTGACCACCCTCTCGCGGCCATCGTCGACGCCATAGTCGAACCGCACCAGCAGCGTCGCATTGTCGGGCGAGGCGGCGCGGGTGTAGCCCAGCTCCGCCATCTCCTGCGCGACCAGATCGGCGTAGCGCGAGAATTCGAGCCCGCCGGCCAGCGCCGGATCGTCGGCGACAACCGCGAAGGTCTGGCCCTGCGGCGCCGGCAGCTGGCTCTGGAAGCGCGACACATCGGCATTGAAGGGGGAGGCACAGGCGGCAAGCCCCGCGAGCGCCAGCGGAGCGGCGGCCAGCTTCAGCCCGCGCGCGATCCTCGACATTGTGCTCATCAGCATATCTCTCGTTGCAGAACGGGTCGGTCCCGCTCCCGGCAGGATAGCGCAGTTCGCTATCGATGGGGTGTGCCCTATTCCCGCCGGGCTGAATAGCGGTTGAATGTAGGCTTTGCAAAAACCGCCGTTTTGCAAAGGCTTGCGGGTGGCACGAGCCGCTCTGCCGGCGGCCTCAGCCAGCGCGTGGGCGCACCAGCCCGAGCGCCTCGTAAGCCGCGTCCAGAGTCGCGCCGCCGAGGGCGCGCGCACGGCCCGCCCCCTGCGCCAGGATCGCATCCAGCGCCGCGCGGTCCTCCAGCAGCTGGGTGAAGCGCGCGCTGATCGGCGCCAGCCCCTCCACCAGCGCCTCGCCGAGCAGCGGCTTGAACGCGCCGAAGCCCTGCCCGCCATGTTCGGCCAGCACCTCGGCCACGCTCCGGTCGCTCAGGGCGGCGAAGATGGTGACGAGGTTGAGCGCCTCGGGCCGCCCCGCAAGCCCCGCCTCCTCGCTGGGCAGCGGCTCGGGGTCGGTCTTGGCCTTCCTCACCTTGAGCATCATCGTGTCGGCATCGTCCGTCAGGTTGATGCGGCTCATGTCCGAAGGGTCGGACTTGCTCATCTTGGCGGTGCCGTCCCGCAGGCTCATGATCCGCGCCGCGGCCGGCGGGATGATCGGCTCGGGCAGGGTGAAGACGGGCGCGTCCTCAGTGGCAAAATCGTTGTTGAACTTCTGCGCCACGTCGCGCGCCAGTTCCAGGTGCTGCTTCTGGTCCTCGCCCACGGGCACGTGGGTCGCCTGATAGAGCAGCACGTCGGCGGCCTGCAGCACGGGGTAGGTGAACAGGGCGACGCTGGCGCCTTCGCGATTCTTGCCCGCCTTGTCCTTCCACTGCGTCATGCGGTTCAGCCAGCCCATGCGAGCGGTGCCGTTGAGCAGCCATTGCAGCTCCGCATGGGCGGGCACCTGCGCCTGGTTGAACAGGATCGAGCGCGCCGGGTCGATCCCGCAGGCGACCAGCGCCGCGGTCAGCTCCAGCGTGCCCGAACGCAGCTGCGCCGGATCGTGCGGCATGGAGATCGCATGCATGTCGGCGAGGAAGAACAGGCACTCGGCCCCTGCCTCCAGCGAATCCTGCATCCGCACCCAGTTGCGGATCGCGCCGAGATAATTGCCGAGGTGCAGCGAGCCCGTGGGCTGGATGCCGGAAACGATGCGCATGGGCTCAGGCCCCCTTTTTCTTCAGCAACTGCGCGATCCTCGCCCGGTCGATGGCACCGGTCGCGAAAGCCACGCCGAAATAGACGATGGCGGAACAGGCGACGAGCCCCGCCAGCGCGATCAGCCGCTCGAACAGCCCGGCGGCGTAGAAGCCGCTCAGCGCGCCCCGCGCATACCACAAAGCCGCCCCCATCGCCGCGGCGGCGGCCAGCTGACGCGCGATGCGCCCGAGCAGGCGCCATTCCAGCCGGTAATGCCCGCGCCGCGCCAGCACCGCATAGAGCACGCCCGCGTTCAGCCATGCACCCAGCGCGCTGGCCGCCGCCACCCCCACCACCCCGAAACGCTCGAGGAACGCCAGGTTGAACGCGACGAACACGCTCAGCGCGGCGAACGCGGCATAGAGCGGCGTCCGCGTATCCGAGCGGGCGTAGAAATTGGGCACCAGCACCTTCACCAGCATGTAGGCGGGCAGCCCCAGCACCAGCACCGACAGCACGTTGCCAGTCACCGCCGCGTCCGCCAGATCGAAGCGGCCGCCCTGGAACATCATGGTGACGAACGGGATGCCGCACACCGCCAGGGCCACCGTGGCGGGCAGAGTCAGCAGCATGCCGAGCTCGATCGCGTCGGACTGCACGCGCGCCGCGCCCTCGTGATTGTGGCTGCCGACGAAGCGCGACAGGGTCGGCAGGATCGCCGTGGAGAGCGCAATGCCGATGATCCCCAGCGGCAGCTGGTTCAGCCGGTCGGCATAGTTCATCCACGAAACCGCGCTGCCTTCCAGCTGGTTGAGGAAATAGACCTGCACCAGCGTGTTGATCTGGTACGCGCCGCCGCCGATCGCCGCCGGCAGGGCGATGATGCCCAGCCGCCTCACCTCCGGGGTCAGCCGGGGCCGCATCAGCCGCGGACGGAACCCCTCGCGCCGGGCCCAGAACACCAGCCAGCCAAGCTGCAGCACCCCCGCCACCGGCACTGCCCAGGCGATGATGTAGCCCACCCGCTCGACCCCGGCCCCATCCGCCACCAGCGCCTCCGCCCCCAGCAGAGCGGCGATCAGCACCAGGTTGAGGATGATGGGAAAGCTCGCCCCCGGCGCAAAGCGCGACACCGAGTTGAGCATCCCGGTCAGCAGCGTCACCAGGCTGACCAGCAGGATATAGGGGAACATGATCCGGGCGAAGGCGACCGAATAGTCGAACTCGGCCGGGTCCACCGGCTTTTCGGACAGCAGCCAGATGACGCCGGGCATGGCGATCTCCAGCAGCGCGGTCAGCCCGATCAGCACCGGCAGGAAGACGGAGAGCACGTCGTCGCTGAAGCTGCGCGCCGCCTCGATCCCGCCCCCTTCTGCGCTGTCGCCGTGCAGCCGCTTGGAGAACATCGGTACGAAGGCGGCCGAGAACGCGCCCTCGGCGAACAGGCGGCGGAACACGTTGGGGATGATGAAGGCCTGAAACCAGGCGTCGGTCACCTCGTTCGCGCCGAGCACGCGGCTGAAGATCATCTCCCGGGCCATGCCGGCGATGCGGCTGACCATCGTCAGCCCGCCGATCGTGCCGACATTGCGAAGAAGGCTCATGGATGCAGGCCGGGGGAAAGAAGGATCACCGGCGCGAACCCACCACGGCGCAAGGGCGCAGGCGCACCATCCAGCGGTGCAGCCAACTGGCGAACAGGGTGCAGGCAGCAGGTTTTTCGCGCCGCAACCGGCGGCAGAAGGCTCATGAGCGCGTCCCGGTCAGCGGCAGGATCGCCGCGGACGCGCCCCTCGATGGCCACGCGGCCGCCGCGAACCCGCAGGCCCGATCTACAGGCAGCGACCTGCTCCCCGGCAGCCGCTGGGTCGCCGCGGTCACCGGCGGCACGATGGAAGCGAGTGCTCCACGCACGGCACGGTTTCTGTTCCTGATCCCGATCTTCGCTCGCGCGACGGCGCTGCCGCCCCGCGCGTCAGCCTTCGCCCGGCAGCGTGCCCGAAGCGCCGCCGCCGAACCCGCCGGCACCGCCGCCGGCTCCACCCCCCGCTCCACCCTGGGCCTGGAGCTGCTGCATGTAGAGGCCGTTGAAATCGATCGGGTCGAGCAGCAGCGGCGGGAAGCCCGCATCGCGCACCGCATCGGCGATCACCCGCCGGGCGAAGGGGAACAGGATGCGCGGGCCCTCGGCATAGGTGAAGGCGTGCTTCTGATCCTCGCTCATGTTGCGCATGGCGACGAGGCCGCAATAGGCCAGTTCCACGATATAGACGGTGCCCGCGCCGGCCTTGGCGGTGGCGCCGATCTTCAGCTCGACCTCGGTCACCTCGTCGTTGATCTTGCGGCCCGAGATGTTGAACTGAACGTCGAGCTGCGGCTGCTCGGTCAGCTGGAAGCTTTCCGGCGCGCGCGGGTTCTCGACCGACAGGTCCTTCACATATTGCGAGATCAGCCCGGCCACCGGCATCGTGTCGCTGCCATTGCCCGCCCCATTTCCGGCGCCGTTGCCGTTGCCCGCCCCGTTGGCGCCGTTGCTGTCGAAATTGTGGAGGACGTCGCCTTCGTCGGCCATGGTCGGATATGTCTTTCGGCTGTCGGGACGCGCTGGCCGCGCCCGGTTCTGTTCGGGAAATGCGTTCGTGCCGGGGGCGCTAGCATCGGCTTGGCGGCGCTGCAACGCCCTCGCCATGGCCTCGCCCGGTGCGGCGTGCGCCGGTGGCGCGTTGTGCATTTGTATTCAGCGCCTATTTCGGGCAGAGTCGCCATTGATGTTGGGCCGCGCCCCGCCCGATCCGCAAACGGGGCCGGCCAGATTCGGGAAATGCACGTGATAATCGAGATCGTCATCCTGGCCATGATCGCCGCCTTCCTCGGCCTCCGCCTCTATTCGGTGCTGGGCCGCCGTGCCGAGCACGAGGAGGAGCCGGTGCCAACCCGCTTCGACCGGGCCGAAGGCGGCAATGTGCAGCGCCCCGCGCCCGCGCCCGCGCCGGTCGCCGAATCGCCCCGCCCCGCGCGGGAGATCAGCGGCTTCCCGCCGGCGGTGGAACAGGGCCTGCGCGACATTGCCGGGGCCGACCGCCGGTTCGACCTCGCCGGCTTCATGGAAGGGGCCAAGGCGGCCTATCCGATGGTGCTCGAAGCCTTCTGGCGCGGCGACCGCGAGGAACTGCGCCAGCTGTGCGACGACGACGTCTATGCCAGCTTCGCCACCGCCATCGACGCGCGCGAGGAAGCGGGCGAGGTGCTCGACAACCGGCTTGTGCGGGTCGAGGACACCGCCATCCAGTCCGCCAGCCTCGATGGCCGTACCGCCCGCATCGCCGTGCTGTTCGTGGCCGATATCGCCGCCGTCACCCGCAACAAGGACGGCACGGTGATCGCCGGCTCGCTCGACGACGCGATCGAGACCCGCGACGTCTGGACCTTCCGCCGCGAGATCGATTCCGCCGGCCCCGACTGGCTGCTCGACGAAACCGACGAGGGCTGAGCGCTCGATGCGGGCGCCTTGCAAAGGCGATGCGACCGCGAGATCAAACCCGTGCACCCGGCTTGCGCCTCGCTCCCATTGCGCCCTTGGCGGGCCGCGGCCGACGCAATCTCGGTTGGAGTGACCGGCGCGAACCGCCTCGGGCCGGATCGACTGGCGGGGCGGCGGCGGCTCCCGAGCGATTTCCTCCTCTCTATCGCCGCATGCCCTCGCACGCTGGCGAGGGCGCCGGAGCATGTGCCGCCGGGCCGATGCCGATGATGCATCGCCGATCCGTTCTGCCGGGCCATCTCGGCGCCCTTCACCCCGCGGCTGGTGACGGAAGCCAGCGCAGTGCCTGATGCCTGAGCAACCCCCGGAACTCGTGACGGTCGTGATCCCGGCGTACAACGCCGCTGGGACGATCGACGAAACGTTGCGCAGCGTGCGTGCGCAGACGCACCGCGCGCTCGAGATCCTCGTCGTCGATGACGGGTCGAGCGACGCGACCGCCGCGATTGCCCAGCGCCATGCAGCGATCGACGAGCGGATCACGGTTCTGCGCACGCCCAATGGCGGGGTCGCGGCCGCACGCAATCACGGGTGGCGCCATGGCAGAGCGGACCTGTTCGCCTTCGTGGACGCAGACGACCTGTGGGCACCCGACAAGACCGAACGGCAGCTTGCCGCCCTGCACGCCATGCCGGAGGCGCAGCTCGTCTATAGCGGCTATGTCATCATCGATGAAGCCAGCCGCATCACGCTCGAATGGGAGGGCGTCCGCTGGCAAGGCGATGTTCTGGACCGGCTGCTGGTCGAGAATTTCGTCGGTAACGGCAGCGCGGTGATCGTCACCCGCCGCGCGCTGGAGGATGCCGGCGGCTTCGAACCGGCCTTGCGCGCGGCCAATGCCGGCGGGTGCGAGGACATCCTGTTCTACTCCCGCGTCGCCGAGCGCCATCCGTTCGCGCTCGCGCCCGGAAAGCTGATCGGATATCGCTATATCGACAACAACATGTCGAGCGACCTTGCGCGGATGCTCCGTTCGTGGCGGCTGGTACAGGCGGAGATGGCGAGCCGGCATCCCGACCGGCAGGCCTTTATGGACCAGGGCTTCGAGCGCTTCGCCCGGTGGCTGGTCCGGCGCGCGGTGCTGATCGGGCAGCCACGGCATCTGCCTCGGCTCTACGCGGAGATCGCGCGCACCTCGCACGTCCAGGCGGTCCGGATCTTCGCCGGCGAGGTGCCCAGGGCCATGCGCGACCGCCCGCGCTTGTCCAAGGACCCCGGCCCGCGATTCTCCATCGGCACGCCGGAGACGCTGCCCGCGACGGCCTGATCCCGAACAGCGTTGCAAACGCCTCCGGACCGAGGTGGCCGCCGAACGCGATCCGCGGCAGGCGCAGCGGATCTGTGCCACAGCGAACTCACCGTGCCCGCAGGTTACTTCGATCGCGTAGGCCAAACGCCACGCGCCCTCCCCAGCGCATCGCTGGGCGACGGACAGGCCGGCACCGTCCGGTGCCGCTACCGATCCGTCGTCGACGAGGACCACTTCCCACCCGCAGCCCTGAATGGCGTGGAGGCTGGCCAGCGTATCAGCAGCACCGGCGCGACCTTGCGGGCGGGCACGATGATGGAGACGCTCGGCCGCGCAGGCGCGATGTCGCTGGTGGCTGCGGGGCTGGATCGCTCCGGTACGGCCGTCCCGACTCGGGACTCACGAGGCCCTATCCGCTGCCCCAAAGGATGCTAGAAGCGCGGCCAGGAATCGAGCACGGATGGTCAGCATAAGCACAAGGCCCGTCAGCGTACAGCAGCGGGTGCAGAAGGTGGCGCACCTGCGCGATCTCCTGTCCGAGCTGATCGTGCGCGACCTCAAGATCCGCTATCAGCGCTCGCTGCTGGGCATCGCCTGGTCGTGGCTGAAGCCGCTCGCGCAGCTGCTCGTGCTCTATTTCGTATTCGATTACCTGATGCCGATGGCGGTCCCGAACTACGCCACCTTCCTGTTTGCGGGCGTGCTCGCATGGAACTGGTTCGGCAGCGCCACGGTGGCATCCGCCAGCTCGATCACCAGCAGTCCCGAACTCGTCCGGCGCCCGGGCTTCCCCACCCGCATCCTGCCGGCGCTGGTGGTCTCCAACGAGGCGATCCATTTCGTCCTCGCGCTGCCGATCCTGCTGGTCGTGGCCTGGTGGCAGACGGGCTTCGCGGGGGCCGCCCTGCTCGCCCTGCCGATCGTGGTGGTCGTGCAGTTCCTCTTCACCCTCAGCCTGTGCTACGGCATCGCCGCCAGCCATGTGCGCTTCCGCGACACGCAGGATGCGGTCGGCATCGTCATCATGGTGGCGTTCTATCTCACCCCGGTCTTCTATTCCCCCGGCCAGTTCGCGAGCGGGTTCGATGCGCTCTACCTGTTGAATCCGATGGCGCAGATCCTCGGCGCCTACCGCGCCATCGTGATCGAGCACAGCTGGCCCAATGCCTTCTCGCTGCTCGGCGTGCTCGCCTGCTCGGGGCTCATCATGTTCGCTTCGCTGCGGCTGTTCGAGCATGAGAGCGCCACCTTCGTCGAGGAACTATGACCACCGGCAGCATCCTCGTCGAGAATGTCGGCAAGCGCTTCCGGCGGTTCGATCGCAACCGGCCGGTCACGCTGAAGGAGGTGATGCTGACGCGCCGCCGCAAGACCCGGCGGGAGCCGATCTGGAGCCTCAGGGGCGTGAGCTTCTCGGTCGAGCCGGGCCGCGCGGTCGGGCTGGTCGGCCGCAACGGAGCGGGCAAGTCGACCCTTTTGCGGATCATCGGCGGGGTCATCAAGCCGAACGAGGGATCGGTCCGGATCAAGGGACGGATCGGCGCGCTGCTCGAAATCAGCGCCGGGCTGACCGACGAGATGAGCGGGCGCGAGAACATCTACCTGCTCGGGGTCATCGGCGGCATGACCCGCGCCGAGGTCGATTCCAAGCTGGAGGCGATCATCGCCTTCACCGAACTGGGCGATGCGGTGGACCGCGTGGTGCGCACCTACAGCACGGGCATGAAGATGCGCCTCGCCTTCGCCGTCGCCGTCCATGTGGAGCCCGATGTCCTGCTGATCGACGAGGTGCTGGCGGTCGGCGATGCGGCGTTCCAGTCCAAGTGTTTCGATCGCATCCGCGCCATCAAGGACGCGGGTTGCACCATCTTCCTGGTCTCGCACGATGCCGAACAGATCCGCTCGATCTGCGACGAGGTCGTGTTCCTGAAGGACGGCCAGGTCGTCGCCCAGGGGCCCACCGACGAGGTCATGGCGGTTTATGAGTCGGGCTCCGGGGAAGACGGGCCTCAATGGGCCCTGCGTGGCGGCGCCGATGGCCGGGCGGAGGTGGCGGGCATCAGGCGATCCGGCTCGCGCGAGGTCGAGATCGAGAGGGTCGAACTGCTGGACGCCAGCGGCAAGCCCGCGAGCTGCATCCACACGGGCGCAGGGCTCCAGGTCCGGTTCTCGTACCGGGGGAGCAGGGGCAACATCCCGGTCGTTGCCCTTGCCGGGATCTCGTCGGGCGATTCCGTCTGCTGCCTGGAGGTCAATTCGTGGGAGGGCGGGCTGGAGCTCGTCGCGGAACCGTTCGAGCAGGTCGTGACGCTGGCCTTCGAACAGCTCGACCTCGCCGCAGGAACCTATCACCTCTCGCTTGGCCTCTTCTCGCTCGACTGGCAGCAGGTGCTCGACTCGCACGAGGAAGCCTATTCGTTCGGGGTGGTCGGCCCCTCGCTCAGCAAGGGCTTTCTCCTGCCGCGGCTTCACTGGTCCGCGGCGCAGGAAGGCCGCTCCGAACTTGCGTAAGGAGAGGATCAGACCGGAGCCGCTTGCCGCAGAAAAGCCCGCCCGCGTGGCGGTGCTCGATCTCGACGTGCTCGATCTGCCTCCCCGGATCGAGCAGGCCGACAGCCATGCCGGCGCCCTCGCCCTGCTGCGGATCGCGGGCAGGCCCTGCGGCCAGGCTGTCCTCTCCTTCGCCCATTGGCGCCACGACCGGCCGGTGATCGAGAATGTGACCGCCGGGGCGAACGCGCCCTTCTGGGAAGCGTGGCTGCGCTACCGCCTCGGCGAATGGGAGAGCGATGACGGGGCGGCGCCCACAGCGCCGGCGGCCGATATCGTCATCTGCACGCGCGACCGCCCGGACGACCTGCGCAAGTGCCTGCAGGGCCTGATGGCCATGCCGCAGGACGGGCAGGAGATCATCGTGGTCGACAATGCCTCCCGGACCGAAGAGACCCGCCACATCGTCGAAAGTTTCGCGGGCGTTCGCTATCTGCGCGAGGATCGGCCGGGGCTCGATATCGCCCGCAATACCGGCCTTCGCGCCGCGCGGCACGAGGTGGTGGCCTTCATCGACGACGATGCCGCGCCGGACAGGCTGTGGCTGCGCCGCTTGCGCCGCAATTTCGATCGGCCGAGCGTCGCCGCGGCCGGTGGGCTGACCATGCCGATGGAGCTCGAAACCGAGGCGCAGATCGGCTTCGAGCGGGTCGGCGGATTAGGGCGGGGCTTCCGGCACGTCCTCTACGACCAGACCAATTGCGACGCCTTCCGGGCGTGGTGCGCGGGCGCGGGGGTGAACATGGCGCTGCGCCGCTCCGTGCTCGACCGGATCGGCTGGTTCGACGAGGCGCTCGACGCGGGAACGCAGGCCTTTGCGGGTGGGGATGCCGACTTCTTCCGCCGCATCATCAATGCGGGCTGGCAGATCGCCTACGACCCCGAGGCGCTCAACTGGCACCGGCACCGCCGCACCATGGCCGAGCTGGAGCAGCAGATCTTCGGCTACGAAGTGTCGAACTTCGCGATCATGACCAAATCGCTGGTCTACGAGCGCGATGCCGGCGCGCTGGGAGCCCTCGCCCGCTGGCTGCGGATGAGGGCGCCACAGCTCGTCACGCTGGCGACGGGCCGGCGGCAGGGCCTCCCCTTCAACCCGCTCGTGCCGCAAATGCGGGGGGCGCTGGCGGGGCCGCGACGGTACCGGGCCGCGGTGAAGGCGCTGCGCAGCCGTGACTGACGCACCCGCGCTCAGCATCGTCATCCCGAGCCACAATCGCAGCGCGCGTCTGCTGAGGACGCTCGATGCGATCGGGCGACAGCAGGATGTTCCGCTCCAGACGGTCGAAGTGGTCGTGGTCGCGGACGGGTGCGTCGACGACACGGTCGCTGCCGTTCGGGCCTGCGACGCTCCCTTCGCCCTGCGGACGGTGGAACTGCCCGGCCTCGGCCCCTCGCCGGCGCGGAACCGCGGCGCGGAGGCGGCGCGGGCACCGCTCCTCCTGTTCCTCGACGACGATGTCGAGCCAGTCCCAGGCTGGCTGGCGGCCCATGTACAGGCCCACGAGCGCATGGCCGGAGGGTTCGTGCTTGGCGCCTATCCGCCCTTCCCCGAAGGCCAGGGCGAGTTCCGCGTCCATTTGCGCCGGTGGTGGCGCACCCACTTCAGCCAGCTGGAGGAGCCGGGCCATCGCTTCACCTTCCGCGACCTGCTGACGGGCAATCTTTCGGCCTCGCGCGACCTCTGGCACTCGCTCGGCGGGTTGGACGAAAGCCTTCCGCGCGCTCACGAGGACTGGGAACTGGGCGTGCGGATCATAGCCGGCAATGTGCCGCTCTCCTATGCGCCGGACGCCTTCGCCTGGCACCATGAGTATGAGACGGCGGACCTTCAAGGGATGTTGCGGCGCGCCACCGAGGAGGGCCGGAGCGACGTGCGCATGGGCGCGAAGCACCCCGCCATCAAGGAGCAGCTGCCGATCTGGCGCGCCCGGCGCCGTGGCGGCTGGAAGTATCGGCTCGCGCGCCGCATGTTCCGCTCGCCCGACACGGAACCGCTGAGGCGGCGGGCCGCCGGGCTCGCGGCTGGGTTCGGGGGGTGGTCGTCGGGTCCGCTGTTCGTGCGGGCGTTCGGCTTCGCACAGTTCGTCCATTACATGCACGGCGCGATCGAGGAACTGCGCACGCTGGAGCAGTGGAAAGCGTTCGCCACCCGCGCGCCGCGCACTCCGCGCAACAGCCTGCTCATCGACCTTGCCGAGGGTATCGAGCAGGCGGAGCAGCGGCTGGACCATGTGCGGCCCGAGGAGGCGCGCCTCGTCCTTCGGGGCAGCCAGGTTGGCTTGCTGCCCTTCGAGGCTGGGGCGGAGCCCTGGGCGGGCCGGCATTTGCGGCCCCGGCTCACCGGCCGGGTGGCGCAGCCGTTCCTGAAAGCGCTGGACGAGAACGGTCTGCTCCAGGGCACGCAGATGCAGGAGCGGCTGCAAGTGCCTGCTTCCGCCCGGCGTCATGTGGGCGAGACCGGCTACCATGCAGCGGCCGCCGAGGCGGTGCAGCAATGGCGCAAGGCGGGCCTGTAGCGAACCGCTACATCACCGCATCGTCACCCGGCGGGACCGCGCGCCACCCCATCGAGAAACCGCACCCCGCGCGCCTTCGCGCCCCGGAGCCGCGCCACCCCGTCCTTCAGCAGCCGCAGGGCGAACGCCCGATGCGCGAGCCGCAGGTTCCGGTTGGCGATCCACCTCGGATTGGCGAGGTAAGCTGAACCCATCAGCCGCAGGACCTGCACGAACGCGCCGCGCCGGATGAACACCGGCAGCAGCCAGGCGGTCATCATGGTGGAGGCATCGCGGAATGCCTGCTCTGGCAGGTGCGGGTTTTCGGACCGGAACTGTGCGAGCACCTCCTGCACCGCCTTCCATTGGCGCGCCGGATTCCCCCGCGACATTCCGTGAGGGACCATGCGGTATCCGACGAGGTGGCGCGGCACGAGGACCGGCGGCGCCGTGCGGGCGAGGCGTAGAATCAGCTTCCAGTCCTCGGCGCCGTGCAGCCCCTGCGCGCGCATCGCCTCGTCATAGCCGCCGGCGGCGAGCAACGCCCCGCGCCGGAACACGGCCGCACTGCCATTGCCGACCGAGTTCAGCGTCAGCAGGCCCAGCAGATCGTGCCGCGGCGGCCGGGCGAAGCTCGCAAAAGGCAGCACGCGATCGTCGACATCGATCCGCAGCGAATAGGCATAGGCGAAGGGTGCCTCCGGCGCTCCCTCAAGCGCGGCCACGCACGCCGCGAGGAAGTCGGGGTGCCACAGGTCGTCCGCGTCCAGCGGCGCGACGAGCGCCGCCCTCGCCTCTGCCACGCCGCGATTCCGGGCGCCGGCAAGCCCGCGATTGGGCTGGCTGACGACCCTGATGCGCGGATCGGCGGCCGCGAGCGGCGCAACCCGTTGCAGCAGATCGTCGGTCGAGCCATCGTCGACCACGATCAGCTCGAAATCGGCCATCCTCTGAGCCTGCACCGACCGGATCGTGCGTTCGATCGACCAGGCCGCCTGATAGGACGGCACGACGACAGAGACCGCCGGCGCCGGCTGGCCAAGGGTCACACGGGCGATCCTAGCTCAGCGCGGAAAGGGGAAACGGCGCCAGCGGACCGTTCGCGCGAATGTCCTCGGCGACCTCCGCCAGCCCCTGTTCGAGCGGCACCGATGCCCGCCAGCCGAGGACCTGCTCGGCAAAATCAGGGGCGCCGCAAAAGCCGCCGACATCGAAGCTGCGGGCCTCGACCTCGTGGATACTGGATGCGCTCCCGGTGGCGCGGATCGCGACATCGGCTAGTTGGCGCAGGGTCGTGGCCCGGCCGGTCGCCAGATGCACGGTGGGGACGGAACTCTCGCCCGCCCCGAGCAGGGCCACGAGGCGCAGGATGCCGCTCACCACGTCGCGCACATGCACGAAGTCGAAATAGCAATCGCCGCCGGTCAGCGTCAGCGGCTCGCCAGCCGCGGCACGCGTGACCAGCGACGGGACGGCACGATCGGGATGGTCCTCGCGCGCGCCATAGACATTGCACAGGCGCACGATGGCGGTCCTCATCCCGGCGTCTCGGGCGGCGGCGACGACATGCTCCCCCTCCAGCTTGGACCGGCCGTAATGGTTCACCGGTTCCAGCGGATCGTCTTCCCGCACGAGGGGCCGGTCCGGGTCCCCGTAGACCTCGCGCGAACTGGCAAAGAGCAGCCATGCATCGGGCGCCCGCTCGCGCATCGCCTCCGCGAGGATGCGCGTTCCCTCGACATTGATCGCATGGCAGAGCGCCGGGTCGGCTTCGCCCCAGGCGACGCGCGAGATCGCAGCGAGATGGATCACCCCGTCAACCGGCCCCTCCAGCATCTGCCGCATGCGCTCCCCGCGGAAATCGCCGGCACTTCCCTCAATGGCCCGCAGGTCCACCCCGAGCACCTCATGGCCGGAGCGCCTCAACGCGTCCGACAGGGACCGGCCGACAAGCCCGGCATGCCCAGTGACAACGATCCGCATCAGCGTGCCCCCACAGGTGGCGCACCGGCGGCGCCGGACCCGCTGACGACACGACCGCCGACCACGCCGGCCGCCACGCAACGCGGGTTCACCCCGAAGAGCCGGACAAGCCGGCCTCGATCATCGGGGCAGGAGTGACGAAGGCGCGATCCGGCAGAGCCGAACCCCTCGATGGCAAGCGAACGCAGCATGGAAGACTGTTCCCCAGTAAGCTAATGCGACCCCTGGGCTGTTCTGCCGCCCCTTACAGAGCCGGCCGTCGGGCCGTCAACAAAGCGACCGCGCGCCGGCAACAATCGCGCAATAATAGGACATTGTCGATCATTCCCGCCATGAGAGGACCGTTTTCGCGCTGCCGCCCGCTGGGCCCGTGGCGGCCCTGCGTGCATAGGCGAGAGAACCGCGGGACCGCGGACGCGCCGCCGTGCCGGGCGGCGGCGGCGCAGGCGGAGAATGCGGGATGAAGCCGCCGCGCGGGCTCAGCGCCGGGGAGGCTGCCGCATGGGCGCGGCTCGCCGCCAGCGTCACCCCGCTGAGCCCCGATCGTCGCGCCGTGCCGCCGCCCGAGCCCGAGCGCATCGCCGCTCCACCGCCGCAGGGCGCCGCGCCCGCACCCGCGCAGCCTGCGCACCGGCCTGCCGCGCCACAGGCCCCGCCCCTGGCCCCGCCGCCGGGCCTCGATTCACATTGGGAGCGCCGGCTGAACCGCGCCGCGCTCGATCCGGACTTCACGCTCGATCTGCACGGCCACACGCTCGACCAGGCCTATCGGCGGCTGGACATGGGGCTGGTACAGGCGAAAGCGATGGGCGCGCGCCTCGTCCTGCTGGTCACCGGGCGGTCGCGCCCGGTCGATCCGGCCGATCGCAGCACCCGCCGCGGAGCGATCCGCGCCAAGGTGCTCGACTGGCTGGCGGCGGGTCCGCACTCGGCCGACATCGCGGCGGTCCGCCCCGCGCACCGGCGCCATGGCGGAGAGGGCGCGCTCTACCTCGTCATGAAGCGCCGCCGCTGAGCGAACGCGCCGCCGCCCGGCAGGGCAACGGTGCGTCCGTTCGCGCGGGTGGCCCGCTCAGCTGTAGCGCAGGTCGAAGCGGTCCGCGTTCATCACCTTGACCCAGGCGGCGACGAAGTCCTTCACGAACTTGCCTCCCGCATCGGCCGCGGCGTAGACCTCCGAAATCGCCCGCAGCTGCGAGTTGGAGCCGAACACCAGATCGGTGCGGCTGGCGGTCCACTTCTCCTCCTCGGTGGCGCGGTCGCTGCCGACGAACACCTCGTCGCCGCGATCGTCCACCTCCTTCCACGCCGTGCCCATGTCGAGCAGGTTGACGAAGAAGTCGTTGGTCAGTTGGCCCTCGCGGTCGGTCAGCACGCCCTCGCGCCGCCCGCCTGTATTGGCGCCCAGCACGCGCATCCCGCCGACCAGCACCGCCATCTCCGGCGCGGTGAGGCCGAGCAGCTGCGCGCGGTCCACCAGCAGCTCCTCGGTCGGCACGTTGTAGCGCACCTGCAGGTAGTTGCGGAAGCCGTCGACCTTGGGCTCGAGCACCTCGAAGCTTTCGGCGTCGGTCTGCTCCTCGGTCGCATCGACCCGGCCCGGCGCGAACGGCACGGAGACGTTGTGGCCCGCATCGCGCGCCGCCTTCTCCACCGCCGCGCTGCCGCCGAGCACGATCAGGTCGGCGAGACTTACCTTGGCCCCGCCGCGCTGGTCGAAATCGGCCTTGATGCGGCTCAGCGTGGCGAGGACATTGCCGAGCTCCGCCGGATCGTTGACCTCCCAGTCCTTCTGCGGAGCCAGCCGGATGCGCGCGCCATTCGCCCCGCCGCGATGGTCGGAGCTGCGATAGGTCGAGGCCGAGCCCCAGGCCGCCTTCACCAGCTCCGCCACGCTGAGCCCGCTGTCGAGGATCGCCTGCTTCAGCTGCGCGAAATCGCCCTCGCTCGCCGCCTCGTAATCCGCGCGCGGCAGCGGGTCCTGCCAGATCAGGTCCTCGGCCGGCACTTCGGGCCCGAGATAGCGGACCTTGGGCCCCATGTCGCGGTGGCACAGCTTGAACCAGGCGCGCGCGAACTGGTCGCCGAAATAGGCCGGGTCGGCGCGGAACTTCTCCATGATCGCCCGGTATTTCGGGTCCACCTTCATCGCCATGTCGGCGGTGGTCATCATGGTCGGCACCTTTACGCCGGGCGTGTGCGCCTTGGGCGCCAGCGTCTCGGGCGGGTTGCCCACCGGCTGCCACTGCTTGGCGCCGGCGGGGCTGCGGACCAGCTCGTATTCATGGTCGAGCAGCATGTCGAAATAGGTCATGTCCCACGTGATCGGCGTGGGCGTCCATGCGCCTTCGATACCGGAGGTGATCGTGTGATCGCCGATGCCGGTCTCGTGCCCGCTCTGCCAGCCGAGGCCCATCTGCGCGATGTCCGCACCCTCCGGCTCCGCGCCCACCTTGCCCGCATCGCCCGCGCCGTGGCACTTGCCGAATGTGTGGCCGCCCGCGGTGAGCGCCACGGTCTCCTCGTCGTTCATGCCCATCCGCCCGAACGTCTCGCGGATGTCGCGCGCCGATTGCATCGCATCAGGCACGCCGCCCGGCCCTTCCGGATTGACGTAGATCAGGCCCATCTGGATCGCCGCCAGCGGGCTTTCGAGCGCGCGGCCTTCCTCCTCGTGGATGCGGGTCTTGCTGTTCTCGTGACCGACCCACTCCTCCTCGGTGCCCCAGTAGATGTCCTTGCCCGGTTCCCAGGTGTCCGCCCGGCCGCCGCCGAAGCCGAACACCGGCGCGCCCATCGATTCCATGGCGACATTGCCGGCCATGATCATCAGGTCCGCCCAGCTGAGGCTCGCCCCGTATTTCTGCTTGATCGGCCACAGCAGGCGCCGCGCCTTGTCGAGATTGGCATTGTCCGGCCAGCTATTGAGCGGCGCGAAACGCTGCGAGCCCGAGGAGGCGCCGCCGCGCCCGTCGCCCGTGCGATAGGTGCCCGCGCTATGCCAGGCCATGCGGATCAGGAATGGGCCGTAATGGCCGTAATCGGCCGGCCACCAAGGCTGGCTGTCGGTCATCAGCACGTGGAGATCGGCCTTCACCGCCGCGTAATCGAGGGACCTGAACGCCTGCGCATAATCGAAGCCGTCGCCCATCGGATCGCCGTGCCGGCCATGCTGGTGGAGGATTTCGAGGCTCAGCTGGTTGGGCCACCAGTCGCGGTTGGTCCGCCCGAGAAGCGAGCGCAGCGCAGCGGCTTCTTCGGACGGGCTTCCGTCGAGCGGGTCCCCGCTGGTCTTCATGTCCATGTCACCTCTCCTTCTTTTGTCGGATGGAGGCCGGGCAGAGCCGACCCATGACAGGCAGACTACCCCTGCCTCGCTGAGGGGCCAAGCGCGACATTCCGATGGGGCTGAGTGGTTTCTTCAATCACGCCCAGCGGGGGAACCGACGCGCCGTTTCCCTGCAACCGGCCAAGCCCCGCACCGCACGGCAAAGGGGCGCGCCGCCGGTGAGCAGCGCGCCCCTCCTGATGTGCCTTCTCGCGCTGTCCGGGCGGCGGGCCGGAAAGGTGCGGCGGGCCGAAAGGCACCCGCACCGATCCGCTCAGCCGCCCCTGCCGATCAGGCAGCCTGCGCGATCTCGTCCTCCACCACCTCGTTGCGGATCAGGAAGTCGAACGCCGACAGCGCCGCCTTCGACCCTTCGCCCATGGCGATGATGATCTGCTTGTACGGCACCGTGGTCGCATCGCCGGCCGCGAACACGCCCGGGATGTTGGTGGCGGCATGGTGGTCGATCTCGATCTCGCCGAACTTCGATAGGGCCAGCCCCGAATCCTTCAGCCATTCGGTATTGGGCACGAGGCCGATCTGCACGAACACGCCTTCGAGCTCCACGCGGTGCTCCTCGCCGCTCGCCCGGTCCTTCCAGACGAGCCCGTTCACGCGGTTGCCGTCGCCGGTCACGGCGGTGGTCTGCGCGTTCACCAGTACGTCCACGTTCTTGAGCGAGCGCAGCTTGTCCTGCAGCACCTGGTCGGCGCGCAGGGCATCGGCGAACTCGATCAGCGTCACATGGCCGACGATATTGGCGAGATCGATCGCCGCCTCCACGCCGGAATTGCCGCCGCCGATCACCGCCACGCGCTTGCCCTTGAACAGCGGGCCGTCGCAATGCGGGCAATAGGCAACGCCCTTGTTGCGATATTCCTGCTCGCCGGGCACGCCGAGATTGCGCCAGCGCGCCCCGGTGGAAAGGATCACGGACCGCGCCTTCAGCGAGGCGCCGCTATCGAACACCACCTCGTGATAGCCGCCCTTTTGCCGCGCCGGGATCAGCTTCTCGGCCGTGGCGAGGTTCATCACGTCGATATCGTACTCGCGCACATGGCTTTCGAGTTGCGCCGCGAGCTTGGGCCCTTCGGTGTAGGGCACCGAGATGAAGTTCTCGATCCCCATCGTGTCGAGCACCTGCCCGCCGAAGCGCTCGGCCGCCACGCCCGTGCGGAAGCCCTTGCGCGCGGTGTAGATCGCCGCCGAAGCCCCCGCCGGGCCGCCGCCGACCACCAGCACCTCGAACGGCTCCTTGCCGGCCAGCTTCTGTGCCGCCCGCGCCGAGGCATTGCCATCGAGCTTGGCGAGGATTTCCTCCACGCCCATCTTGCCGCTGGCGAACATCTCGCCGCCCAGGAAGGTCGCCGGCACGGCCAGCACGCCGCGCTCCTCGACTTCCTCCTGGAATGAGCCGCCCTCGATCAGGGTGGCGGTGATCTTCGGGTTGTTGAGCGCCATCAAAGTCAGCGCCTGCACCACGTCGGGGCAATTGTGGCACGACAGCGAGAAGTACATCTCGAACTCGTAATCGCCCTCCAGCGCGGCGATCTGCTCCAGTACCTCGTCGGAGACCTTGGGCGGATGGCCGCCGGCCCACAGCAGCGCCAGCACCAGCGAAGTGAACTCATGCCCCATCGGCAGGCCGGCGAAGCGCACCCACTTGGTGGCGTCGGACGCGCGGCGGATGATGAAGCTGGGCCGCCGCTCGCTTTCGCCGTCGAAACTGGCGGTGACCTTGTCCGAAAGGGCGGCGATTTCTTCCAGCAGGGCGCGCGTATCGTCCGAGCGCTTGTCCCCGCCCAAGGCGGCGACAAGCTCGATCGGCTCCCTCAAGTTGGTGAGGTATTGCCGCAGCTGCTGGGTCATGGTGGCGTCGAGCATTGTTATGTCTCCTGTGCCGGAAGTAAAACGGCCCGGGCGTCCTGGAACTGTCGCCAGTGCGCCCGGGCCGAGTGCGACCCGTATTTCACGGGCTCGGGGGGTTGGTCAGAGCGCTGGGCTCAGAGCTTGCCGACGAGGTCCAGCGAGGGGGCCAGCGTCTCGGAGCCTTCTTCCCACGCGGCCGGGCAGACCTGGCCGGGGTTGTTGCGCACGTACTGGGCAGCGCGGATCTTGCGCACCAGCTCGTTGGCATTGCGGCCCACGCCCTCGCAGGTGATCTCCATGATCTGGATCACGCCATCGGGGTCGATCACGAAGGTCGCGCGGTCGGCGAGACCGGACTCTTCACGCAGCACGCCGAAATTGTTGGCCAGCGTGTGCTTCTGGTCGCCGAGGAAGGCGTAGTTGATCTTGCCGATCTTCTCGGAAGTGTCGTGCCAGGCCTTGTGGCTGAAATGCGTGTCGGTCGAAACGCCGAACACCTCGACGCCCAGCTTCTGGAGCGTTTCATAGTGCTCGTTCAGATCCTCGAGCTCCGTCGGGCAGACGAAGGTGAAGTCGGCGGGGTAGAAGAAGAAGATCGCCCACTTGCCTTCGATGTCCTTTTCCGTGACGTCGAAGAAGTTCTGGCCGGCCTGGAAGGCGGTCGCCGTGAACGGCTTGATGGTGCTGCCGATGATACCCATGCGAAAATGCTCCCTGTTGGGTTGAACTGATGGGGTGCAGATAGGGCACGGCGCGCCGCATGGAAGCGCAGCGTTGCGATTGCGAACATCGAAACAATCGATTAGGGGCGGTCCGGACCGGCAGGTTGCCCGCCCCCGGTTCCTTGTCAGCGCGGGGGTTGTCAGCGCGGGAGGTGCGCTCCCTCGGGCGGCGGCCTCGTCGGTTCAAGCCAGCGCCCGGCGACCCGCAGGATCACAATGCGCCCGGCTTGCTCACCCGCACTGGGCGCGATGCAACAGCTTGTGATCGGCAAGCACCAGCGCCATCATCGCCGCCACGACCGGCGTGCCGCGGATACCGACGCAGGGGTCGTGCCGCCCCTTGGTGACGAGCGTGGTCGCCTCGCCGCCGCGCGTCACCGTCTCCTGCGGGATGAGGATGGAACTGGTCGGCTTGAACGCCACCCGCACCACCACCGGCTGCCCGGTCGAGATGCCGCCGGCAATCCCGCCCGCATGGTTGGCGGTGAAGCGCAGGCCCCCGGCCTCGCCCTCGCCCGGCCGCATCGGATCGGCATTCTCTTCGCCCCGCAGGCGGGCGGCGGCGAACCCGTCGCCGATCTCGACGCCCTTCACCGCGTTGATCCCCATCATCGCGCCGGCAAGGTCCGCGTCCAGCTTGGCATAGACCGGGGCACCCCAGCCGGCCGGCACCCCCTCGGCCACGCACTCCACCACCGCCCCGAGGCTGGAGCCGTCCAGCCGGGCCGCTTCGACCAGCGCCTCCCACCGTTTCGCTGCCGCCTCGTCCGGGGAGAAGAACGGGTTCCGCCCGATCTGCGCGGCATCGAAGGCACTTGGGTCGATCGCATCGCCGCCGATCTCGCTGACATAGGCGGTGATCGTCACCTCGGGGATGACCAGTCGCGCGACCGCCCCCGCCGCAACCCGCGCCGCCGTCTCGCGCGCGCTCGACCGCCCGCCGCCGCGATAATCGCGAAAGCCGTATTTCGCGTCATAGGCGTAATCGGCATGGCCGGGCCGATAGGCCTTGGCGACCTCCGAATAATCCTTCGAGCGCTGGTCCGTGTTCTCGATCATCAGGCTGATCGGTGTGCCGGTGGTGCGCTGGATGCCGTCAGGCGCCTCGAACACGCCCGACAGGATGCGCACCTGGTCGGCCTCGCGCCGTTGGGTGGTGAACTTGCTGGTGCCGGGCCGCCGCGCGTCGAGGAACGGCTGGATCGCCGCCTCATCCAGCGCCAGCCCCGGCGGGCAACCATCGACCACCGCGCCCAGGGCCGGCCCGTGGCTCTCCCCCCAGGTCGTGAAACGAAAGGCGCGGCCGAACGTGTTCCAGCTCATGCAGCGCGCCTAGTCGCAAGAGTGGGCAAGTGTCCACATTTGCTGGACCGGCGCCGGGCGCTGGGGCAGGAACAGAGCATGATCGCGAAGCTGACCGGCCGGCTGGAGGAGACAGGCACCGACTGGGCGGTGATCGATGTCGGCGGCGTGGGCTATCTCGTCCACTGCTCGGCCAAGACGCTGGTGGCCATGGGCGCGGTGGGTGAGGCATGCCGTATCTTCACCGACCTGCAGGTGAGCGAGAACGACATGCGCCTGCTCGGTTTCGCCCATGCGGACGAGCGCGACTGGTTCCGCCTGCTGACCGGCGTTCAGGGGGTCGGGTCGAAGGTAGCGCTGGCGATCCTCTCGGCGCTCTCTCCGGCGGAGCTGCGCGATGCCTGCGCGCGGAGCGACGCCGCGCAGGTGTCCCGGGCGCAGGGCGTGGGCCCGAAGCTGGCCGGGCGGATCGTCAACGAGCTGAAGGACAGGGCGGGGCTCTGGGCCGGCACACTGCCCGGCGGCGGGCCGGCCGGCACCCCTGTCCCAATCGCCCCCGCAGGCGCGGCGAGCGCCGATGCGGTGAGCGCGCTACAGAACCTCGGCTTCAAGCCCGCCATCGCCGCCAGCGCCGTGGCCCACGCACAGGCGGAGCTGGGCGAGGATGCGGGGCTGAACGACCTCGTCCGCGTGGCGCTGAAAAGGGCGGCGGGGTGACGGGGCACCGCGATCCTTCGGCCCGCCGCGCTTTGATCGCACTCCTGCTCGCGCCGGTGCTGCCCGTTCTGCTCGTGGAAGGCTGGGACAGCGTGGGCGGGGCTTCGACCCGCGGCGAGCCGTCGATCGGGGGCGCAGCCCTGTTCGCGCTCTACGCGCTGGTGATGGCCGAGGGACTGACGGTCGTGCTCGGAGGCGTGGCCCTTGCCGCCTTGTGGCACCGGACGCGCATGAGCTTGCCTCTTGCGGCGATGGTCGGCGGGGCGGTGGCCGCCGTGCCTTTCGCCGCGATCAAGGCCGTGCCGGCGATCGACCTTTGCGACAGCGGCACCTACAGCGGTTCCTACAATGGCCACTTGACCTTCATCGCCAACGAAAAGACACCTCACGGGTTGTGGCGCGATGTCGTTGCGCTTGGGCAGTGGTTTGGCCTCGGCGCGATCGGTGGAGCGACCTTCCGGCTGATCTGCCGGCCTGGCACGAGGTCCGCGGGCATCGATGCATCTTAGTCCCACACCTCTCCGCACTTCCGACCTGGTGAAAGCCCCGCGATGAACCTCTTCCTTCCCTCGCTCTCGCGCTTCGCCGACCTGACGCTGCTGGCCTTGCGCGTGCTGACCGGCGCGTTCCTGATGCACGAGACGTGGGACAATGTGTCGAGCCGCGCGCGGATGGAGGAGTTCGTCGGCTTCCTTGATCAGTTCGGCTTTCCCATGCCGTGGCTGCTGGCGCCGCTCTCGGTGGCGGTGCAGTTCATCTGCGGCGCGCTGCTGGTGGCCGGGCTGCTGACCCGCTGGGCCGGGCTACTGATCGCGGCGAACTTCGCCGTGGCGGTGGTGATGGTCCACTGGAACGAGGAGCCGCGCGGCTGGTGGCCGGCGATCGTCCTCGTCGCACTGGGGCTGCACTTCGCCGCCGCCGGATCGGGCCGGTTCGGGCTCGACTCCTTCTTCAAGGCTGGGCGACGTTGAGCGACAATCCCGCCCTTTCCCCCCAGCGGCAGCCCGACGACGCGGACGCGGCCCTGCGCCCGAAATCGCTCGCCGAGTTCGTGGGGCAGCGCGCCGCGCGCGAGAATCTGCGCGTGTTCATCGAGGCCGCGCGCGGCCGGGGCGAGGCGATGGACCACGTGCTGTTCTTCGGCCCGCCCGGGCTCGGCAAGACGACGCTGGCGCAGATCGTGGCCAAGGAGCTGGGCGTCGGCTTTCGCGCCACCAGCGGCCCGGTCATCGCCAGGGCCGGCGACCTCGCCGCGCTGCTGACCAATCTTGAGCCGCATGACGTGCTGTTCATCGACGAGATCCACCGCCTCAATCCGGTGGTGGAGGAGGTGCTCTACCCCGCGATGGAGGACCGCGCGCTGGACCTGATCATCGGCGAGGGGCCCTCGGCGCGCAGCGTACGGATCGACCTGCCGGCCTTCACCCTCGTCGGCGCGACCACGCGGCAGGGGCTGCTGACCACGCCGCTGCGCGACCGGTTCGGCATCCCCGTGCGGCTGATCTTCTACACCGAGGAGGAGCTGACCCGCGTCGTCACCCGGGGCGCCACGCTGCTCGGCCTCGCCATCGAGCCCGCAGGCGCGGCCGAGATCGCCCGTCGCAGCCGGGGTACGCCGAGGGTCGCCGGGCGCCTGCTGCGCCGGGTGCGCGACTTTGCCCATGTCGCCGGTGAGCCGACGATTACCCGCGCCGTGGCCGATACGGGCCTCACCCGGCTAGAGGTCGATTCGCTCGGCCTGGATGCGATGGACAGGCGCTATCTCACGATGATCGCCGACATCTACAAGGGCGGGCCGGTGGGGGTGGAAACGCTCGCCGCGGGCCTTGCCGAGCCGCGCGACACGATCGAGGAAGTGGTGGAGCCCTACCTGATCCAGCTCGGCCTCGTCGCCCGCACCGCGCGCGGGCGGTGCCTGAACGATGGCGGCTGGCGCCATCTCGGCCTTGCTCCGCCGAGCGGCGAGCAGGGCGGTTTGTTCGAAGCCGGAAAGTAATTGCTGCACCGCACCAATGTCGCAAAAATGGACAATTGGAGCGGGCTAGAAATAAACTAAGTTAATGCGCTTGCAACCACCCCCGCGTCCGGCCAATCTCTGTTTCAGCAGACGGCGTAGACCCTTCCGCCGATGCTCCCGCCGAGGTGGTGATGCCCTGATCGCTTCGGGAGAGGGGAGGGCGGCTCTGAACAAGAGCCGCCCTTTCCGCGTCAGGCGAGCTTCCGCAACACGTAGTGCAGGATGCCGCCGTTCACGTAGTACTCCATCTCGTTGGCGGTATCGATCCGGCAGCGGGCGGTGAAGGTGAAGCTCTCCCCAGTGGTGCGGGTCACTGCGACCTCCACGTCCTGCCCGGGCCTCAGGCTTTCGAGCCCGCGGATGGTGAAGCTGTCCTCGCCCGTCAGGCCCAGTGACTGGCGCGTATCGCCCTCGCGGAACTGCAGCGGCAACACGCCCATGCCGACGAGGTTCGAGCGGTGGATGCGCTCGTAGCTTTCCACGATCACCGCCCGCACGCCGAGCAGGACCGTGCCCTTCGCGGCCCAATCGCGGCTCGAACCCGTGCCGTATTCCTTGCCGCCGATGACGACCAGCGGCGTGCCGTTCTCCTTGTGCTTCACCGCCGCGTCGTAAATCGGCATCACTTCGCCGGCATACTTCGTCATGCCGCCCTCGATGCCGGGCACCATTTCGTTGCGGATGCGGATATTGGCGAAGGTGCCGCGCATCATCACCTCGTGATTGCCGCGCCGGCTGCCATAGGAGTTGAAGTCGCGCCGCTCCACCCCGTGCTCCAGCAGGTACTGGCCGGCCGGGCTGTCGGCCTTGATCGAGCCCGCCGGGCTGATGTGGTCGGTGGTGACCGAGTCGCCCAGGATCGCGAGCGGCTTCGCGCCCACGATGTCGGACAGCGCTGCGGGCGCCATTCCCATGCCCTCGAAATAGGGAGGGTTGGCGACATAGGTGCTGCCCGCGCGCCACTGATAGGTGTCGCTGCCCTCCACCTCGATGGCGCGCCAATGCTCGTCGCCCTTGTAGACGTCGGCATAGCGCGACTCGAACATGCCCCGGTCGATGGAACTAGCGCGCAGCTCGGCGATCTCGTCCGAGGTCGGCCACAGATCGGCGAGGAACACCGGCGTTCCATCGGTCGCGATGCCGAGCGGGGTGTCGATGATGTCCTCCGTCACCGTGCCCTTCAGGGCATAGGCGACCACCAGCGGCGGGCTGGCGAGGAAGTTGGCGCGCACGTCGGGCGATACGCGCCCCTCGAAGTTGCGGTTGCCCGACAGCACGCTGGCGGCGACGAGGTCGTTGCCGTTGATCGCCGCGCTGATCGGCGGCGCGAGCGGCCCGGAATTGCCGATGCAGGTGGTGCAGCCATAGCCGACGAGGTCGAAGCCCAGCGCATCGAGATCGTCCTGCAGGCCCGCCTTCTTCAGATAATCGGTCACCACCTGCGATCCGGGCGCGAGGCTGGTCTTGACCCACGGCTTGGGAACCAGGCCCTTGGCGCGCGCCTTGCGGGCGACGAGCCCGGCGGCGATCAGCACATCGGGGTTGGAGGTGTTGGTGCAGCTGGTGATGGCGGCGATCACCACGTCGCCATCGCCGATATCGTGGCTCTCGCCTTCCACCGCCACGCGTTCGGGCGCGCTCTTCTTGTAGAGCGACTTGAGCTCGGAATTGAACAGGTCGTCCACGTCGGGCAGCGCTACCTTGTCCTGCGGACGCTTGGGCCCAGCGAGCGAGGGCACCACGCTGCCGAGGTCCAGCTCCAGCGTGGAGGTGAACACCGGTTCGGGCGCGGCCGGATCGAGCCAGAAGCCCTGCTCGCGCGCATAGGCCTCGACCAGCGCGATCTGCGCCTCGTCACGACCGGTGAGCCGCAGGTACTCGAGCGTCTTGTCATCGATGCCGAAGAAGCCGCAGGTCGCGCCATATTCGGGCGCCATGTTGGCCAGCGTGGCGCGATCCGCGAGGCTGAGCGAGGCAAGGCCGGGCCCGAAATACTCGACGAAGCGCCCGACCACGCCATGCGCGCGCAGCATCTGCGTGCAGGTGAGCACGAGATCGGTGGCGGTCACCCCCTCGGCCAGCTTGCCGGTGAAGCGGAAGCCGACCACTTCGGGGATCAGCATGGAGACCGGCTGGCCGAGCATCGCCGCCTCGGCCTCGATCCCGCCCACGCCCCAGCCGAGCACGCCGAGCCCGTTGACCATCGTGGTGTGGCTGTCCGTGCCGACGCAGGTGTCGGGATAGACGATCATCGCGCCCTCGGGGTCCTCGCTGGCCCACACGCACTGGGCGATGTGTTCGAGGTTCACCTGGTGGCAGATGCCGGTGCCCGGCGGCACGGCCTTGAAATTGTCGAGGCTCTTGGCGCCCCATTTGAGGAAGTCGTAGCGTTCGTAATTGCGCTCATATTCCAGCGCCACGTTCTGTTCGAAGGCCCGGGGGTGGCCGAACTCGTCCACCATCACCGAGTGGTCGATGACGAGGTGCACCGGCACCTGCGGGTTGATCTTGGTGGTATCGCCGCCCAGCGCCTTGATCGCATCGCGCATGGCGGCAAGGTCGACCACGCAGGGCACGCCGGTGAAATCCTGCAGCAGCACGCGCGCGGGGCGATACTGGATCTCCTTGCCGGTGGCCGGGTTGCGCACCCAGTCGGCGATCGCCTGGATGTCGCCCACAGAAGTGGTGGCACCCGCATCCTCGAAGCGCAGCAGGTTTTCCAGCAGCACCTTCATGCTGAACGGCAGGCGCGAGACGTCGCCGATCTTTTCGGCCGCCTTCTTGAGGGAGTAATAGGTGTAGGTCCTGCCACCCACGTCCATCGTGCTGCGGGTGTCGAGCGAGTTCTTGCCGACCGTGGTCATCGCGGGACCGTCCTTTCGCTAGTGCTGCTGGGGCGGCACGGGGTATAGAGGCCGCCCGGTGTCGGGCCGGCAGTTGCGCGTTCGGACCCGCGAGGTCAAGCGTCCTTCCTGCCGAGCCCGCCGAACGGCCGCCATTTGGCCCGCCGCACCCGGCGGGGCGAGGATGAATGCCCGCCGCGCCGGCGCGGAATGGGGCGCACGCGACCGGCAGCCGCCTGGCGGCACCCGATGCGAGGAGGAGTGGGAACTAATGGCGATTGCACCGGGACGGCGGCAGGAACCGCTCCTCGTCGTGCCGATGGCGCTGGGCCTGGTGCTGGCCGCCTTCACCGGCGCAGCTTTGGGCCTGGTCTGGCAGTCGAGCGGTCTCGGCAGCGAGGACGACCCGGCCACGGCCGAAACCGCGCGCCTGACAGCGACGGACGAAGGCGAGTAACGCAGCCCGCAGCGCCTCCCGCGACCACGCAGCCGGGGATTGCAAGGCGCCGATTCACTTCCCAGTAAGGCGCTACCCTTGATGAGAGGTCGCGGATCGGCAAAAGGGGGCGAGGACCGGACGCGACCGCCGCCCGCCATTCGCGGTCGATCGATGAAGAAGGTTCCTTTTGGACATGATGACCGCATTGCGCACCCTCTCGCTTCCGGCCCTTGCGGCAACGCTGGCGCTGCCCGCCGCGGCGCAGGACGCGCCGGTACAGCAGCCGGTGCAGGCGCCCGTGTCGGCCGAATTCGCGGAGGCCTTCGACGCCGCCCTCGCGCCCCAGCCTGCGGTGATGGAGTGGTCCGCCGACCATGCGCGTGCGCTGCACGCCTATGCGGAAGGGGCCGGCGCGGAGGGGCTGGATCCTGACGATTATCGCCTCGGCGCCCTGAACGCGGCCATAGAGATGGGCGAGGGGCCCGAGCTCGACGCGCTGGCGAGCGAGATCTTCACCTGGCTGGTGGAGGACCTGCGCGACGGGCGCACCCCGATGGAGGCTCGCCGACAGTGGTTCGTGGTCGACCCCGATGCCGACCGCCTGCCGACCAGCAAGCTGATGACCGACGCGCTGGCGAGCGGCGATGTCGCCGGCACGCTGGACTCGCTCAACCCCACTCATCCCGACTACGCGGCCCTGCGCGAGGAGCTCGCCCTCGCTTCTGCCGGCGACGCCGAGCGCCGCCAGTTGATTCGCGCCAACATGGATCGCTGGCGCTGGTTGCAGCGCGACCTCGGCGTGCAGTACCTGCTCACCAACGTGCCCGAGTACCAGCTGCGGCTGACCGTCAATAACAGGATCATCCGCTCCTATCGCACCATCGTCGGCAAGCCCGGCCGCACCGCCACGCCGCAGCTGGCCGAGACGGTCGAGGGCGTGGTGTTCAACCCGACCTGGACCGTGCCGCAGTCGATCGTGAAGGGCGAAGGCCTGGGCGCGCGCGTGCTGAACAATCCCGGCTGGGCCCGCGCCAACGGCTACAAGGGCACCCGCGCCGAGAACGGCTTCGTCACCGTAGTGCAGCAGCCGGGCCCGGGCAATTCGCTGGGCCAGATGAAGATCGACATGCCCAACCCGCACGCGATCTTCCTGCACGACACGCCGGCCCGCAACCTGTTCGCGGCCGACAAGCGCGCGCTCAGCCATGGCTGCGTGCGCACCGAACGCGCGCTGGAACTGGCGATGACCATCGCCATCCTGGGCCAGGGCGCGACCAAGGATGAAGCGGTGGAGATCGCCCGCTCCGGCGAATACACCCGCGTGCCGGTGCAGAAGGCGATGCCGGTCTACATCACCTACTTCACCATGGCCCGCGACATCGATGGCGAGCTGCGCACGTTCGATGACATTTACGGCCGCGACGCCCCCGTCCTCGCCGCGCTCGATGCGCCGCGCGTCGCCGACCGCGCCCGCAAGACCGACGAGGAAGTGATCGAGATCGTCGACGATCTGCAGACGATCTGATTTGCCTGCCCCTCAGGCGCCAGCGCGAGTCATCGCCCACCTCGCTTGCGCCTAGCGGCGGCGGGGCTCGCGTCGGCGGTCGAGGGGCGCGGTGTAGGTCCACCGGGCTTCAGGCGCATCGGCGGCGGCGAGCGACTCGGCCACAATGTGCTCGAGACCTCCAGCGCCCGCCGCTTACCCCCGTCAGTCGAAATGCTCGACATTGTCGCCCCGGATGACGGTCCAGCGATGCTTCCGCTCCTCCTAGCCAGAGACCGTCGGTGGCGGGAAATCCGGATCGGCGGATGCTCCAACCGGCAATGCAATCGGCCCGGGCGAGGCTTCGTTCGCATAGGCGATCGTCGCCCCGCAACGTCCGTCGGAGCGGAACGTCGTGTGCGTGCCGCTCTCGCCCACATCAGACCATTCGCGGAACGCGCCGGTCAGCGTGATGCGTTCATCCGGGAAGCGCGCCTGACAGGCGAACGCGCTGCCCCTGCGCCGCTGACAATCAAGGCAGTGGCTGACCGAGATTCGGATGGGCTCGCCCATGCAGACCGCACGCGATTGCCGCAACGGCACGTGGCAACATGATCCACCATGGCCTCTGCTGAGAGGCCGCCGCGTCCTGCCCCGCAATGACCGCCACCGGATCGCCGCCGGGCGGGCCGCTCCTTCCCCGCCCGCGCATCGCGCTGCCGATCTCAGCTGATCCCGAGCCGGTCGGCGTAGAGCAGGCGCCCGCCGGAAAGGTGCCACAGCGCCTCTCGGAAGTCCTGCGGGTCCATGGCGAAGCAACCATTGGATCGGCCCAGCCGCCCCCAGCGCTCCACGTGCGCCGGCGTGGCGTACTCCGCCGCATGCATCACGATGTAGCGTTCCAGCGCATTGGAATTGTCCGGGTCCAGCCCGCCGAGCCGGATCGAGGTGCCGTAGCGGCCGGTATACCATTCCCAGCTGACATAGGCGCCGCGGCTCGTCGCGTTGGACCCCGGCACGTTGGAGAAGTCGTTGAGCCATCCGTCATGCTCCGGGTCCGATCCGGTGCCGTGGGTGACGAGGAAGCTGCGCACCGTCCCGTTCTCGAGATCGGCGAAGTGGAACCGCGGCACCGCGGAATGCACCCCGAAATCGGCGATGCCGGCAATGTCGCGCCGCCACAGCACGTCGCCCGCGCGCGCGATCTCGCGGCGTGCGATGTCCAGGATCGCCGCGTCGCGGGCCGAAGTGCCGCTCGCCTGGGCCGCCACGCGCGCGGGCAACGCCGCGGCGCCGGTGGCTGCGGCGGCGGTGGTCAGGAAGAGGCGTCGGTTCATCTGCAATGTCATGCCCTGTTGTGGCTCGGCGTGTCTAGCCAACCGCTGAACAAGATCCCTGCGGATGCGCCCTGCCCCTCCACGTGATCGGAGCCTGCCGGCACGTCCGGCCAGCCATCGTGCGCGGTCCGGCGGATCATGGGTCAAAGCCGCGAGGGCAAAGATGGCGCCGTTTCTTGCACTCCCACAGATGCGCCAGGGCGAGCGCCGGAACTCCATCGCGCAACAGATTGAACCCTCCGACCGAACCGCAACCGCCCTCCTCGGCGGGCGCCCTTCGCAGGGACAGCGGTGCAAGCGTTTCCAGACGAGGGGCCGCGATGCGCCCGCTTTCTGAGGTGCAGCTGATCCGGGCGCCGCTCGCCTGACGCTGGCGGATTACCGCGCTCATGGGCGCTGGCGCGACCCGATGCGAGGGCGCGACAAACCGGCAGCCAAGCGCCTCCCTCACAGGCCGGCTCAGCGCAGATCGGCGGGTGTGTTGACGTTGCGCAGGTGGAGCGGCCCGTCGTCGATCAGCGCGCACCCGCTCGCATCGATCCACGAATAGACCGAGCGCGGAGCCGATGCGACATGCGCCTCCAGCCGGTCCGCGAGCGATGCCGGCCAGGTGCCGATCAGATATTGCTCCGCGAACGCCGCCGGCCCCGGGCCGAGCCGGTCGAGCAGGTCGGCCGGCAGCGGCAGCGTGTCCACAGGCACCGACAGGACAATCTCGAACCCGCCAGCGGCGGCGAAATGCAGGGCCGCGTTCAGCCCTCCAAGGGGCCCGAGATCCGGTCCGGGCCGGTCGGGGATCGCCTGCATGCCGCCCCAGTGCCTGCCGCACAGAACCACCGCATCGACCTGCTCCGCCAGCGCCGCATGGACGCGCTCGATCATCGGCACGCCATCGACCGGCGCCGCCGCCTTGTCGGAGCCGAAGCGGCGCGATTTGCCGCCCGCGATAATGGCGCCGAGCACGCGCACAGGTCAGGCGCGGATGCCGGCGATCATGCCTGCGCCTCCGCCGCGAGGCCGCGTATCCGCACCGGGCTCGCGGCCTTGCCGACCGCCTCGCCGATCAGGATGCGGGTCGGCCGCCCCTCGGGCATAGGCCTGCGTCGCCATTGGCAGAAGGTCGAGCCACGTGCGAAACATCTGCTCTCCCTCTACCGACACACCGCAAGCGACCAGCACGAGCCTATTGCCCCGCAGCCCGGCCGCGATCAAGGCACGGCCGAGCTCGCCCGCCGTGTCGCGCTCATATAGACGGCAAGTGTGCAGGCGGGACCGGCAAGCGCCTCCCAGTCGAGCTCCAGCGCCGTGCCGCGCCGGCTGCGCGCGCTGACGAATGGCACGCAGCGGGCGATGCCGTGCCGAGCGCGCGGTCGAGCCCCGCGGCGATGTCCGACACCAGTGCAGCGGCGAGATCGAGCGCCATCACCACCGCATTGCCGTTGACGTCGAGCTTGAACGGCGCGGACAGGGCGGGCCGTTGCGAGAGCCCAGCGTCACGCGCCGCCAGCGGCGGCGCCAGCATGTGCGCCGCGTGGAGCTGCGCGTAGATCAGGCGGTGGCGCTGGGTCGCCCAGCTTTCGGTCCGCACCAGTTCGAGGTCGATCCCGGCGCTGGCCGCAAAGCTCTTTTCGCGCCCGGCGACCAGCACCCCGCTATCGGTGAGGGCAAGAAAGGTCCACACGGATCGGGATCATGGCGGGCTCTTCACCAGGTCGCCGGCGGTGATCAGCGCCTCGGCCATCTTGGCCATGCGCTTGCCCTGATTTCGACGATCCGCGTGCCCGTCCTATCGCGATGCAGCATTGTCCATGCACGCTCCGCGTCAACGCCCGCGGCCGCGGCCGAACAGGGGTGGATGCGGTGTTCGGCGGGTCGCGCTTGCCTACGGCGCCGGTTCGGAAGGCAGCGCGGCGCAGTCCTGGCTGTTCAGGGTGGCCCAGGCGGCGTTCTGCAGGCGCACGGCCTCGCGCGCGCTCAGCCCCAGCCCGCCGGCGCCGATCTCGCCGCCACCGAACCGGCGCGGGTCCTCGCCGGTCAGCGCTCCGAACACGATCAGCGCATGCAGGTAGTACCCCGCCGCGCTGGCGTGATAATGATCGGAGGCCCACAGGTCGGTCTGGCCCGGGGCGATCCCGTCATAGGGGTTCGGGTCGGCATAGCCGGCGGCCATGGCGCAGTTGAACGCCTCCCCCACCGGATTGACCCGCGCGATTCCCGGATCGGCCGCCCGCGCCACGTCGTAGGCGGCGCGCAGGTCCGTCGCCATGCGCGCGATGGGCGTGCCGGACCAGCGCCCCTCTCCGCGATAGACGAGATCCGGCCGGCTCCAGGTCGCGGAAAGGCTGATATGGGCCGCCGGGTTGCGCTGGTGGAACAGCCGCGCGAACCGCCCGGCATAGTCGACCAGCTTGCCCGGCTCTCCCGGCGCGGCGCGGTCGAGCGTGCTGTATTCTTGCATCACCACATGGTCCCACGGGCGGTCGAGCAACTCGCGCCGGTTCTGCCAGTGCCATTCGAGCGACTTGCCGGGCGAGGTCTCCAGGCTCACGGCATAATCGAGCCCCGCCTGCTCGGTCAGCAGCTTGAACAGCGCCGGCACGCCGCCGATCCCGTCTCCGTTGAGGTCGGTGACTTTGTCTGCGCCATAGCTCTGGGCGGGCGAACCGGCGCCGAAGGTGAAGCTGTTGCCGATGAACAGCACCGTCCTGCCCGGCTCCTGAACCATCGCCCCTGCATGCGCGACCGGCGCCACCGCCGCGCCCGCGGTCGCGCAACCGCCGGGCAGCAGCGCCAGCGGCAGAGCCCCCGCAAGGAGGGCGCGGTTGAGGAAAGAGCGCGCGATCATCGTCGAACCTCGCAAGAGCCGTCAGGAACGAGCCTGATAGGGGCGATCGGGCCTGCATGAAAGCCGCCCGCGCGCCGTGCCTCCACGCGGAGTTGCCGGCGGTCGCCGCCGCAGGGAGTCTGGCCTGCGAGCGGTGCCCGCGTGGCATCATTCTGCTCTCTCGCCTCTGCATAGAGCGGCAGCCTGGCCAGCCGACGTGATTCTCCAGCCGCACGGTCTGACCGGGAAGCGCCCTGACCCGGCAATGCAAGCCGCGCGGCCCCCTGCCCGGCGCCCGCCCTCCATGCACAAAGAATTGGCGCCGCGGCTCGGGCGCCGCTAGCCTTTCTGCGCAAGCGAGGTCAGCCATACCGACCCTCGCCGGAGGAGCGCATGAAGCAAGGTCCTGTCGAGCCGCACGAGAAGGCGGGTGCACATGGCGGCCCGTGGTGGACCCACCTCTACCTGCAGGTGCTCGTCGCCATCGTGCTCGGCGCGGCGGTGGGGCATCTCTGGCCGGAGACCGGGGCCGCGCTCAAGCCGCTCGGCGATGCCTTCATCAAGCTGGTCAAGATGATCATCGCGCCGGTGATCTTCCTCACGCTGGTCACCGGCATCGCGGGCATCCGCGACCTCAGCGAGGTGGGCCGCGTGGCGCTGAAGGCGTTCGCCTACTTCCTGTGCTTCTCCAGCGTGGCGCTGGTGGTGGGGTTGATCGTGGCCAACACCGTGCGGCCGGGCGCGGGCATGAACATCGACCCCGCCACGCTGGACCCGCAAGCGGTCGCGCAATACGAGGCCGGTGCCCACGGCACCAGCCTCACCGAGTTCCTGCTCAACATCATCCCCGACACGCTGGTGAGCCCGTTCACCGGCGGCAACATCCTCCAGGTGCTGCTGGTCTCCATCCTGTTCGGCGTGGCCGCGGTGCTGGTCGGGCGCCCGGCCGATCCGGTGATCGGCGCGCTGGAACGGCTGAGCGCGATCGTCTTCCGGCTGGTGGCGATCCTGATGCATGCGGCACCGATCGGCGCGTTCGGGGCGATCGCCTTCACCATCGGGCAATATGGGCTCGGCAGCCTGCTCGGCCTCATCTCGCTGGTGGCGACCTTCTACTTCACGTCGGTGCTGTTCGTGCTGGTGGTCCTGGGCAGTGTCGCGGCGCTGGCCGGCTTCTCCATCTTCCAGCTGATCCGGTACCTTCGTGCCGAACTGCTGCTGGTGCTGGGCACCTCCTCGTCCGAGGCGGCGCTGCCGGCCCTGATCGGCAAGCTCGAACATGCCGGCTGCGCCAAGGCGGTGGTCGGGCTGGTCGTGCCCACGGGCTATTCGTTCAACCTCGACGGCACCAACATCTACATGACCCTGGCCGCCCTGTTCATCGCGCAGGCGACGGGCGTGGAGCTGTCGCTGGGCGAGCAGCTGGCGCTGCTGCTGGTGGCGATGATCAGCTCCAAGGGCGCCGCAGGGGTGACGGGCGCAGGCTTCATCACGCTTGCCGCCACGCTCGCCATCGTGCCCTCGGTGCCGGTCGCAGGGATGGCGCTGATCCTGGGGGTGGACCGCTTCATGAGCGAGTGCCGCTCGCTCACCAACTTCATCGGCAATGCCGTCGCCACCATCGTCGTCGCCCGCTGGGAAGGGCAGCTCGACCGCGATGTCCTCAAGGCGACGCTGCTCCGCGGCGAGCCCCTGCCGGCCGAGAACGAGGAACACCTGCCGACCTAGGAGGTGGACCAAGGAAGGTGGCCCGCCACGGCGCGCGCCAGGCGGCTAAGCGCTCCCCGCGCGCGGCCCTCGCCGCACGCCGCCGCGCCGGCAGCGAGCCGGGCCGTGGCTCTCCGGCGCAGCCTGCGGGCGAGCGACCGCGAACTGGCTTGGCCTTCGACCGTCAGATCGGCGCGCGAGGAAGCGAGCGGGTCTCGACGCGGCACCCCCCTCACCCGCGCCTGACGGGACAACCCTCAACAACGGACCGGCCACCCGCACCATGCACCGCGAGGTTCGGCGCGCATCTGGTGGCGAAGAGGCAAGGCGCCGCCCACCCGGCGCCACATAGGTCCTGAGCCGCCCAGCCCCGGCCCGGCCAAGCCGCGACAAGCCCCGCCGAACGGGCTATAGCCGCCTCGCCCATCCGGCACGATCCGGCAGGGCACCCGGGCAGAGAGGAAGGAGAGGCTCCCATGATCACGGCGCTGCTGATGGCGCAGGCGGCCACTTTGGGCGCGACCAACTACTCGGTGGAGGCGCCGATGGCTCCGCCGGACGAGCCCCCCACCTTCGCCGACGAGTTCGAAGGCGAGCGGGTCGACCCTGCCAATTGGCGCTTCGACATCCATGCCAATGCGCAGGGCTGGTATAATGACGAGCTGCAATATTACGCCGACGACCGCCCCGAGAACACGCGGATCGAAGACGGCGCGCTGGTGATCGAGGCGCACCGCGAGGAAGTCCCGCGCGATCGCTTCCCCGACACGGGCGGGCAGGACTACACCTCCGCGCGCCTGATCAGCCAGAGCTCCTACGGCTACGGCTTCTACGAGGTGCGTGCGAAGCTGCCCTGCGGCCGCGGCATCTGGCCGGCCATCTGGCTGCTCCCGGCAGAGGGACCGTGGCCCGATTCAGGCGAGATCGACGTCATGGAGATGGTCGGCTGGGACCCGAACGTGATCCACGGCACGCTGCACAGCGGCGATTACAACCATGCCAAGGGCACGCAGCGCGGGGCCCAGATGCTGGTGCCCACCGCCTGCACCGAGTTCCACCGCTACCAACTCGACTGGCAGCCCTCTTCCATCACCATCGGCATCGACGACCGCGCCTTCATGCGGGTCGAGAACGAGCGCCCGGGCGACGAGGGCGCCTGGCCCTTTACCCGCCCCTACGAGCTGATCCTGAACGTGGCGGTCGGCGGCGGCTGGGGCGGGCAGCAGGGCGTGGACGATACCGCCTTCCCGCAAGCCATGGCGGTCGATTACGTGCGCCATTGGCACGACGACGAGGCCCGCTGACGACGCATCTGTGCGGAGCCGGCCGCCCTGCCCAGCCCGCGCGAGCCCCGCGGCCGGTGCTTTCGCGCAACCGGCCAATTTCACCTCGTCCCGCGGCGGGACAGTCCGCAGGCCGGCTTGACAAGGCGCCCGAAATCGGATGAGGAGAACGTTCTCAACAAGCGCGACGAACAGCGCTGTTCAGGGGAGGATGATGATGCGCAGCTTCAGGGCTCGCCTGTTTTCGCAATTCGCCATCGGCGCCTCGACTCTCGCGCTCGCCAGCGCGCCGGGCATCGCCGCCGCTCAGGATTCCGGGCCGCAGAGCCAGCCAGGCACCGCCTCCACCATGGGCGCGCCGGGCGATTCGGAAATCCAGGACCCGGCCGCCGATACGTCCGTCACCGAGGCCGGCTCGCCGATCGTCGTCACCGGCATCCGCGCCAGCCTGCGCGAGGCGGTCAACATCAAGCGCAACGGGCAAGGCGTGGTCGATGCGATCTCGGCCGAGGATATCGGCAAGTTCCCCGACACCAACCTCGCCGAGTCGCTCCAGCGGATCACCGGCGTGTCGATCGATCGCGCCAATGGCGAAGGCTCGACCGTCACCGTTCGCGGCTTCGGGCCGGAATACAACCTGGTCCTGCTCAACGGGCGGCAGATGCCGACCTCCACGCTGGGCGACGGCGCCAGCCCGCCGGCCTCGCGCTCGTTCGATTTCGCCAACCTCGCTTCCGAGGGTGTCGCGGCCGTCGAGGTGTACAAGACCGGCCGCGCCGCCGTGCCCTCGGGCGGGATCGGCTCCACCATCAACATCCGCACGCCCCGCCCGCTGGAAAATCCGGGCCTGCGCGGCAGCGTCGCGGTCAAGGGCGTGGTCGATACCTCGCAGAACGACGGGGCGGACATCACGCCCGAAATCTCCGGCATCGTCTCGCAGACCTTCGCCGACAACCGCCTGGGCGTGATGCTCTCCGGCGTGTACCAGAAGCGCAAGGCCAGCGTGAACACGGCCAGCGTGGGTTTCCGCGACGGCTTCCTGGGCGAGGAGAACAACTGGGGCACCCTGCCGCAGCCGGGCACGCCGGGCTCGGAGAACATCACCAACCGCCCCGGCGTCGGCGACGTCTACGAGGTGCCGCAGGAGGCGTCCTACGCCCTCACCGACATCACGCGCGAGCGGATCAACGGCCAGCTCGTGCTGCAGGCGGAGCCAACCGACACGCTGACCGCGACCTTCGACGTGCTCTATTCGCGCAACGAGGTCGAGGCGCGCAACAGCAGCGTCGGCATCTGGTTCAACTTTGGCGACACCTCCAGCGAGTGGACCGACGGCCCCGTCGCCGGACCGGTGTTCTATTCGGAGCGCTTCGGCCCGGGCAAGGACCTGTCCTATAGCGGCTCGCTCACCGCCAACGTCTCGGAAAACAAGTCCTTCGCCGGCAATCTGGCGTGGGAACCGCTCGACGGGCTGGTCCTGGCGCTGGATGCGCACCACTCCACCGCGGAATCCAGGCCCACCAACGAGTTCGGCAGCAGCACCTCGGTCGGCAACGCCATCTTCGGCGTGCAGAGCCAGACGGTGAATTTCGAGAACTACCTGCCGGTCCTCTCCTACACCACCTATCCTGGCGTGGACGCGCTCGACCCGGGGCTGATCACACCGACCGGCAGCTCCTTCCGCAACGCCTATTTCGAGGACCGGATCAACCAGGTCCAGCTGAGCGGCAGCTGGGAGGACGCGACGGACTTCCTCGATTCGATCGATTTCGGCGTATCCTACGTCAACAACAAGGTCCGCTCGGCCTACGGCTTCATCCAGAACGACACCTGGGGCGGCATCGGCCCCGCGTCGGACATCCCCGACGACATCTTCGAGCTGGTCACCCTGCCCGACAAGTTCGAGGGGCTGGACGGCGCGGAGGACATGATCCCCTCCTTCTACGTCTTCGATTTCGAGCGGCTGGTCGGCATCCTGGAACAGAACTACCAGGCCTGCAGCGCCCCGCAGACCGGCACGGCCATGTCCGACACCTGCCTCGCCGAATTCACCGTCGACCGCCGCATCACCGAAGAGACGCTCTCGCCCTTCTTGCAGATCGCCAGCGGGTTCGACCTGATGGACCGCCCGGCCAATCTGATCGCCGGCATCCGCTACGATCACACCTGGGTCGATTCCTCGGCGCTGGTGCCGATCCCCACCGGCACGCGCTGGGTCTCCGCCAATGAATTCGGGGTGATCTATTCGGGCGAGAGCGATTTCACCCGCTTCACCGGCGAATACCACAATTGGCTGCCCGCGGTGGATTTCGACATCGAACCGGTGGAGAATGTCAAGCTGCGCGCCTCGTACAGCCACACGATCACCCGCGCCGATTATGGCAGCCTGCAGGGCGGGCGCACGATCGACCAGAACTTCCGCATCGGCGGCGGCACGGGCAGCCAGGGCAACCCCGGCCTGATCCCGTTCAAGTCGAAGAACATCGACCTCTCGGCCGAGTGGTACTACTCGCCCGAAAGTTACATCTCGGTCGGCTTCTACGACAAGCGGGTGTCGAACTTCATCTCCGCCACGCAGGTGGATTCGCCCGCTTTCGACCTCACCAATCCGGCGGCGGGGCCACGTTACCGCGAGGCGGCGGCGGCGCTCGACACCACCGATGCGCTGCTGATCCGCGACTACATCCTGCGCAACTATCCGGATTCCTCGGACGTGACGGGAACAACCACAATCGGCACCGGGGCGGACCAGCGCGAGCTTCTCACCGGCGACATTTTCGGCCTTCCGGAAGACGACTTGATCAACTTCCAGATCAACACGCCGATCAACTCCGACCAGACCGCGCGGCTCTATGGCTGGGAGTTCGCCATCCAGCACAATTTCTGGGAGACCGGCTTCGGAATCATCCTCAACTACACGATCGTTCGCGGCGATGCGCAGTTCGACAACGCGCTCGACCCGGCGATCGGCCAGTTCGCGCTGACCGGCCTCAGCGACAGCGCCAACGCGGTGCTGTTCTACGACCGCGAGGGCATCCAGGCGCGCGTGGCCTATAACTGGCGCGACGAGTTCTACGCCGGCGGCAATTTCGACCCGACCTATGTCGAAGCCTATGGCCAGATCGACGCCAGCGCGAGCTACGAGTTCAGGCCCGGCCTCACCGCCTTTGTGGAGGTGATCAACCTCACCGGCGAAAGCCGACGCGGGCACCGCCGCTCGGACGAGTTCGTCACTTTCGCGCAGCCGTTCTTCGCGCGCTATGCGGGCGGCCTGCGGTTCTCGTTCTAAGCCGCCGGTCGCGCCAGCAGGGGCACACTCGAAGGCCGCCCCCCGGGGCGGCCTTTTTCTTGACAGCCCGACTGCGCTATAGCCGGGCGGAAGCAGGGCTTTGACAGGTGGACAGGCTGGTCAGCAGGATCGTGATCGTCGGCGGCGGCACCGCAGGCTGGCTTGCGGCCTGCTCCATCGCCGCGCGCGCTGACCTGGCCGCCTCTCCGCCGCTGCAGGTGATTCTGGTCGAATCGCCGGACATTCCAACGATCGGCGTGGGCGAAGGCACCTGGCCCACCATGCGCGGCACCCTCGCCCGCATCGGCATTGCGGAGCCCGATTTCCTTCTCGCCTGCGACGCCTCGTTCAAGCAGGGCACCCGCTTCGACGGCTGGCGCACCGGCGCTGCGGAAGATCGCTACCACCATCCCTTCACCACCCCGCTCGAGGGCCAGCCGCGAGACGTGGTCGCCGCCTGGGCCGAGCAGGCGCGGGAGCGCTCCTTTGCGGACGCGGTCGGTCCGCAGCCCCACGCCTGCACGCTCGGCCTCGCGCCGCGCCAGCGCATCATGCCCGATTATGCCGGCGCGCTGAACTACGGCTACCACCTCGACGCGGGCAAGCTCGCCGCGCTGCTCGCCCATCATGCCACCGAGCGGCTCGGCGTGCGCCACCTGCGCGACCATGTGGAAGGCGTGGAGCGCGCCACAAACGGCGACATCGTCGCCATCCGCACCCGCGCGAGCGGCACCATCGAGGGCGACCTGTTCCTCGACTGCACCGGCCAGGCCGCGCTGCTAATCGGGGAGCATTGCCGCGTGCCCCTGATCGACCGCACGGCCCAGCTGTTCAACGACCGCGCGCTCGCCGTGCAGGTGCCGGTGGCGCCCGACAGCCCGATCGCCTCGCAGACCATCGGCACCGCCCATTCCGCCGGCTGGATCTGGGACATCGGCCTGCCCACCCGCCGCGGCATCGGCTGCGTCTACGCCTCCGACTTCCTGAGCGACGACGAGGCGGCCGCCAGCCTCGCCCGCTACATCCGCGCCGCCGCGCCCGATTGCGACCCCGGCGCGCTCGCCTTCCGCCGCCTCGCCTTCCGCTCCGCGCATCGGGAGCGCTTCTGGCAGGGCAATTGCCTCGCCATCGGCCAGTCCGCCGGCTTCCTGGAGCCGCTGGAGGCCTCCGCCATAGTGCTGATCGAGCTCTCGCTCGACGCGCTGCTCGACAATTTCCCGGTGGAGCGCGGCGCGATGGACCTCCACGCCAGGCGCTTCAACGCGCTGTTCCGCTATCGCTGGGACCGGATCGTGGAGTTCCTGAAGCTGCATTACCTGCTCAGCCAGCGGCAGGAGCCCTATTGGCGCGCCCATCGCGACCCTGCCTCCGTGCCCGAGCGCCTGAACGAGCTGCTTCGGATCTGGCGCCACCAGCCCCCCTCGCGCACCGATTTCGACGCGGCGGACGAGGTGTTCCCCGCCGCCAGCTATCAATATGTGCTCTATGGCATGGGCTTCCCGCCGCCCCGCCCCGGGCCGATCGCCGGCAACCCGGCCAGCGTCGCCGCGGGCTTGCGCCAGGTGGAGCACCGCGCCCGCTCGCTCGCCGCGGCGCTGCCCACCAACCGCTCCTATGTCGACGCGCTCGCGGCGGAGCACCCCGCCGGGCCCGCTCCCGCACCCACCCTCACCCCCGCCCCTGCTCGGCTGGAGACGCTGTGATGACCGCCCACGCCATCCTCACCGCGGAAGAGCACGGCGATCTTCGCATCCGCACCGCCCGTGGCGCGGCGCTGGGCGATGCGATCATGGCCGCGCTCGTCGTGCCGGCCGAGTTCCGCGCGGTGCAGGGCGAATACCCGATCCTGTTCCGCCTCGACCAGGCGCGCGAAGGCTTCACCGCGCTCGCCCTGTTCGGCTTCGAGAGCGGCGAGAACCTGTTCCTGCGCGGACAGGAGTGGGACGCCACCTGCCGTCCGCTCTCCGTCGACATCCAGCCCTTCCTGATCGGCCGCTCCGAAGACCCGGACGCCCCGGCGCAGGTGCATATCGACATGGACAGCCCCCGCATCGACAATGCCGGCGAGGGCATCCGCGTGTTCGACGAACATGGCCGCCCGACGCCTTACCTGGAGGCCATCGCCGAAAAGCTCGGCGCGCTTGACGAAGGCTATCGCGCCGCCCCCGCGTTCTTCGCGGCGCTTCGCCGCTACGACCTGCTGGAGCCCTTCACGCTGCAGGTCGCTCTGGAGGACGGCTCGACCAACCGCCTCGTCGGCTTCCACGTGATCGACGAGGACAAGCTGCGCACGCTCGACGGCACCGCGCTCGGCGCGCTCCACGCGGAGGGCCATCTGATGCCGATCTTCATGGCGCTGGCCTCACTCTCCAACCTCTCGGCGCTGATCGCCCGCAAGAACCGGGCGCTCGGCCATGGCTGAGGCCGACCCCATCAACGCGGCGGGCGGCCCAGCCCCCGTGCGCGGCGAGGCGCACGCCGCCCTCGCCCACCTCGCCCCGGTGCCGGAGATCGCGGCCGGCAACGCGGCCGAACTGGACACCCGCCTGCGCACGGAGAAGCGCCCCTTCGTGGTGCGCGGCCTCGTCGCCGACTGGCCGCTGGTGGAGACCGGCCGCCGTTCGACGCGCGAGGCCCGCGAGTACCTGCTGCGCCATGCAAGCGACCTGCCCTTCCCCGTCTCGGTCGGCGCGGAGGGCGCGGACGGGCGGCTGTTCTACGACGATGCCATGCGCATGAACTTCCGCATGGCGAAGGCCAAATTGCCCGACATCTTCGCCCAGATCGACAGCACCGAAGGCCAGCCCAACGCCCAGCCGCTCTATCTCGCCTCGATCGATCTCGCGCAGTATTTCGATGGTTTGGCAGAGGCCAACCCGCTGGACCTCGGCGAACGCATGCCCCTCGCCAGCATCTGGATCGGCACACGCACGCGCATCGCCGCGCACAACGACTTTCCCGACAATCTCGCCTGCGTCGCGGTGGGCCGGCGGCGCTTTACGCTGTTCCCGCCCGACCAGTTCCGCAATCTCTATCTCGGGCCGCTCGACAACACGCCGGCCGGCCGCGCGGTGAGCATGGTCGATTTCCACGCACCCGACTTCGCCGCCCATCCGCGCTTCGCCGAGGCGCTGGCCCATGCGCAGAGCGTGGAGCTCGGGCCGGGCGATGCGCTCCACATCCCCTCCATGTGGTGGCACCACGTCGAGGGGCTGGAGAGCTTCAACGTGCTGGTCAATTATTGGTGGCGCGACACGCCCCGCTTCCTCGGCCAGCCGCAGGACGCGCTCAACCACGCAATCATGACGATCCGCGACCTGCCCGCCGCCCAGAAGCGGCACTGGCGCGACCTGTTCGATCATTATGTGTTCGACGCCGACGAGGAGGTCACCGCGCACATCCCCCAACAGGGCCGCGGCATCCTCGGCCCGATGAGCGCCGAGAACGCCGGTCGCATCCGCGCCTTCCTGCTGCGAGCCCTCAGCCGATGACCGAACCCCGACCTCAAGGCACCCCACTGCGCGTCGTGATCGCCGGCGGCGGCACGGCCGGCTGGATGGCGGCGGCCGCAATTGCCCGCACGATGGGCCGCACGGTGGAGCTCACACTTGTCGAATCCGATGCGATCGGCACGGTGGGCGTGGGCGAGTCCACCATCCCCCCGCTCGTCACCTACAACCGCCTGCTCGGCATCAACGAGGCCGAGTTCATGCGCGCCACCCAGGCGACCTTCAAGCTCGGCATCCTGTTCGACGGCTGGAAGGAGGAGGGGCACTCCTACTTCCACTCCTTCGGCCTCACCGGCAAGGACCACTGGTCCGCCGGCTTCCAGCACTTCTGGCTCCATGCCCTGAGCAAGGGCCACGCCCAGCCCTACGACGATTACTGCCTGGAACTGGTCGCCGCCCTGCAAGGCAAGTTCGCCCACCTGCCCGACGACCGGATGAACTACGCCTACCAGCTCGATTCCGGCCTCTACGCGCAATTCCTGCGCCGCATGGCCGAGGCGGACGGCACCACCCGGATCGAAGGCAAGATCACAAGCGTCGAGCTGAACAGCGAGAGCGGGGACATCGCCGCCCTGCTGCTCCAATCCGGCGCGCGGATCGAAGGCGACCTGTTCCTCGACTGCACCGGCTTTCGCGCAGCGCTGATCGAAGGCGCGCTGCATGCAGGCTTCGACGACTGGTCGCACTATCTCCCCTGCGACAGCGCCATCGCCGTGCAGACCGAAAGCGTGCGACCGCCTGTGCCCTACACCCGCGCGATGGCGCACGATGCCGGCTGGCAATGGCGCATTCCGCTACAGCACCGGGTCGGCAACGGGATCGTCTATTGCAGCCGCTACCTTGCGCACCAGGCCGCGCTCGAACGCCTGCTCGGCAATGTCGAAGGAGGCGTGCTGACGCAGCCCAACCAGCTCGCTTTCACCACCGGTGCAAGGCGCAAGCAATGGCACCGCAATTGCGTTGCAATCGGCCTTTCCGGGGGGTTCCTGGAGCCGCTGGAATCGACCGGCATCCACCTCATCCAGCGCGCGGTCCTGAGGCTCGTGCGGATGATGCCGGGCGGCCGCATCTCGCAACGCGACATCGCCGAATTCAACGAGCAGCAGATGACCGACATGCTGCAGATCCGCGATTTCCTGATCCTGCACTACAAGGCCACCAACCGCGCCGACAGCCCCTTCTGGCGCCAGTGTGGCGACCTGGAGATCCCCGACACGCTCGCGCAGAAGATCGAGCTGTTCCGCGAAACCGCCCGCGTGTTCCGCAAGAACGAGGAGCTGTTCGCGGAGAATAGCTGGGTGCAGGTGATGCTGGGGCAGGGAATTGCGCCGCAAGCCTATCACCCCATCCCCGGCAAGCTGAGCGACGAGGAACTGGCGCGCCTCCTCGCCACCTTGCGGGAGCAGGTCACCCGCACTGTCGCCGGCCTGCCGCCGCACGCCGCCTATGTCGCCCGCTATTGCGGCGCCGCCCCGGCGCAGGCGGCATGATCGGCCTCCGCTCCCCCTCGCACCCGGCGAGGCGGCAGGTTCGCGCGAAGCTCCGGCCGGGAGCCAGCGCGGCGCCCCGCTCGCCGGCAAGACAGCCGCGCCGCAGCCCGGCGCACCGGCTCCGCCCCCGCCGCGGGGCGCGCTGACCCTTGATGCCGAAGGACGCCACTGCCCCCGCGCGCCACCGCGCCGTGACGATCAAGCATGTCGCCGCCGAAGCCGGAGTCTCGCTGCAGACCGTCTCGCGCGTCATCAACGACGGACCGAACGTACGGCCCGAGATCCGTGCCCGGGTGCGCGAGGCGGTCGACAAGCTCGGCTATGTGCCCAGCCTGGCGGCGCGACGGATGGGCGGCACGCGGTCCTACCTGCTGCTCGCGCTCAACGATCGCGAGCGCACGATCGAGGGCTGGCAATCGGGCGACGGCACCGACTGGGTCGACCAGATGCTGCTCGGCGGAATGCTCACCTGCGCCGAGCACGGCTATCGCCTGATCTTCGAGCTGGTCGACACGCACAGCGCCCATGTGGAGCGCGAGATCACCGCCGCCCTCGCGGCCGTGCATCCCGACGGTGTGATCCTGACCCCGCCGCACGGCGACAATCCGGTCATCACCCGGCTGCTGGAGGCGCGCCACATTCCCTTTGCCCGGCTCGGCTCCACCGGCGAGGGCGCCGGCTTTGCCATCGCCATGGACGATGCGGCGGCAGCGCGCGCCGCGACCGGGCACCTGCTCGGCCTCGGCCATCGGCGGGTCGGGTTCATCGCCGGCAGCGAGGACTATGCGCTCAGCCAGGCGCGGCTGGAGGGCTATCGCGCTGCCGTCAGCGCCTGCGGCGCGGACGAGAACCCGGCACTGGTGCAGCCGGGCGATTTCACCTTCGCCTCCGGGCTGGAGGCGGCCCGCCGCCTGCTGGCCCTCCCCACGCCGCCGACCGCGATCCTCGCGAGCAGCGACCAGATGTCCCTCGCCGCGCTGGAAGTAGCCCGCGAGCAGGGGCTGGAGGTGCCGCGCGATCTCTCCATCGTCAGCTTCGACGACACGCCCATCGTCAAGTTCGGCGCGCCGCCGCTGACTGCCATCCGCCAGCCGATCGCCGCCATGACCGCCTCCTCCGCCGAGCTGCTGATCCGCGCCGCCAATGGCGAGGCCGGCCTCGAACAAGCCCGCGTGCTGCCCTTCGAGCTGATCGTGCGCGCCTCCAGCGCCCCGCCCCGCTGACCGGCCCCGTGCCCTCTCACTGGCGCGGCGACCGCTTCCTGCTGCTCGTCGCGCTCGCCAATGCGGGCGGGGTGATCGCCTATGTGCCCTATCTCATGCTCCTGCTGCCCGCCCGCATGGCCGAGCTGGCGGCCGGCGCGCGGGTGGAATGGCTCGGCGTCGCCACGCTGGCGGGCGCGGTGACAGCCAGTTGCGCCAACATCGCGTTCGGCTGGGCGAGCGACATCGCGGGCACCCGCCGGGGCTGGATGGCCGCGGGGCTGGCGCTGACGCTGGCGAGCTACGTGCTGCTTCACGGCGCGGCGACGCCATCGGCGTTGGTGGCGGCGATCGTCGTCTATCAGGCGGCGCTCAACATGATGCTCTCGCCGCTCGCGGCCTGGGCGGCAGAGCGGGTGCCGGATGCCCGCAAGGGCCTGCTCGGCGGATTGCTGGGCGCGGGGCAGCCGGTCGGCACGCTGGCCGGGGTGCTCGTGACGCTGCCCCTTTTGCCACAGCAAGGCCAACGGCTGGCGGCGGTCTGCGCGATGGTGCTGGCCTTTGCTCTGCCGCTCCTCCTGCTGCGCGCCGGCGGCGCAGCGATGTCGCGACCGTCGGCTCAGGCGACGGGCGGCGAACGGGGGTCGGCGCGGCGGCCGGCAATGCGCGCCGATTTCGCGCTGCTGTGGGCCGCGCGGCTGCTGGTGCAGGTGGCGGGCAACGCGCTGTTCGGCTTCCTCGTCTACTATTTCATGACGCTGCCCAGCCCGCCTCCGGAAGCGCGGATCGCGCAGCTTTCGGCACTGGCGGTCGCGCTGTCCTTCCCGATCGCGCTCGCCTGCGGGCACTGGTCGGACCGGCTCCGGCGGCGGCGGCCGTTCCAGATCGCCGCCGCCTGCGCCGCGGCTGGCGGCCTCGCCTTGATGGCGCGGAACGACAGCCTCGCCTCCGGGGCAGGTGGCTATGCGCTGTTCGCCTGCGCGAGCGGCGTGTTCCTGGCGCTCAACACGGGCTTTGCGATGCAACTGCTGCCCTCGCCCGCACGCCGGGGCCGCGACCTGGGCATGCTCAACCTCGCCAACACCCTCCCCGCGATCCTCGCGCCGCTGCTGGCGATCTGGCTGGTACCGGGCCGCGGCTTCGGACTGCTGCTGGCGGTGCTCGCCGGCCTGACGCTGCTGGCGGGGCTGTGCGTCGCGCTGGTGCGGCACGATGCGGACAACGCCTGACGCGGCCGGATTGTTGGCGGGAGGGTCGATGCTTGGGTCGGGCAGGCAGTCGATGGGGGCAGGCGGGCATTTTGCGACGCTCTAGGAAGCCGGCAGGTAGGCTCGCGGGCTCCGCGTCTCCCTCGCACCGGCGGATCACAAGGCGAGCGCGCCGGCCCTGCCCCAGCGCCCTCGAACGTGGCCGTCGTTTCGACACTCCTTGCCCGCGCCCTGTCGGTCGCGTGAGGCACACCTGCGGCTCAAACCTCGCACCCCACCCGCGAACGCGCGCCGTTCGCGTCCCGGCACCTCCAGAGCAGAACGCGTAGGCCAGCCCGGCTCGGCACAGGGATCAAGCGGATGCCTCAGCGTCCCCCCCCCCCTTTCGGGCGCTTGCGAACGCGCGCCCCAGAGCCCCCGCTCGAGCAACGCGAGCCGCGCGCCCGCAAAGCTCGCCAGCCTAGCGCGCCGGGCTCAGGATCAGCGCGGTCCCGCCTGCGGGGGCGAGGCGCAGGCGGAGCGGCCGGCGTCGGTCGAGCTCGTCGCTTCCGGAGACCACCGCATCGGGCCTCGCGCCATCGGTCCAGCGCCGCACGGTCATTGGCCCGCTGCCCAGGTCGGACAGAGGCAGTTCCACCGTGCGGCCCTCGGCACCGTTCATCGCGCCCACATACCACTCGCGGCCCTTGCGCCGCGCGATGGCGATCCACGCGCCCAACTCGCCGGCGAGGAAGCGAGTCTCGTCCCAACTGGTCGGCACCGCGCGGATGAAGTCGAGCCCGGCGGGGTTCGCGGCATAGGTGTCCGGGCTGTCGGCCACCATGCCCACGGGCGAGAGATAGACGACATACATCGCCAGCCCGTGCGCCCGCGTGGTCTGCACCATCGGCAGCGTGTTGCGGATCTCGAACGCCTCGGGCGCCACGTTGCGGAAGCCGCCGGGCGTGTAGTCCATCGGCCCCAGCACGCCCCGCGTATAGGCGAGCATCACATTATGGTCGGCGGTGATGCGCCGGCTCCACTTGTTGTACTCGGCGCCGAGCACGCCTTCCTGCGTCATGTAATTGGGGTAGGTTCGCGTCAGCCCGCGCGGGGCGAAGGCGCCGTGGAGGTTGACCATCAACCTGTGCCGCGCCGCGGCGCCAAGCAGGCGCGTGTACCAGCCGACCATCCACTGGTCGTCGCGATCCATGAAATCGACCTTGATGCCCACGACGCCGGAGCGCGCGTAGAATGCGAGCGCCTCCTCCATCCGAGCGTCGAGCGCCCGCCAATTGGCCCACAGCCACACGCCCACGCCCTTCTCGCGCCCATATCGGACCACTTCGGCAAGGTCGAACCGGTCGGAAGGGCGGGTCACGTCGGCGCCGGGCCGCACCACGCCCGCGCCGCCCGCACCGGCGTACCAGCCCTCGTCCACCAGCGTGTATTCGAAGCCGTTCGCCGCGGCGAAGTCGATGAACGCCTTGGCGGTGGCGGTGTTGGTGCCGGCCTGCGGCACGCTTGCGAGGCTCGGGCCGCTCCACCAATCCCAAACCGAGAGGCCCGGCTCGATCCAGCTCGTGTCCGCGATGCGCGAGGGTTCGGCAAGATCGGTCAGCAGCGTCGATTCGAGCAACTCGCCGGCATGGTCGGCCAGCATCACCACCCGCCAGGGCGTTTCGATCGGGCTGCCGACCAGCGAGCGCACGGCGACGCGCGGATCGTCGAGCGAGGGCGACAGCTTCGCGCGCAGCCCCAGCCCGCCATCGCCGAGCCCGGTGAAGTAGAGGCCGGCAAAGTCGGTCAGGTCCGCCTCCGCCAGCAGGAAGGCGGTGCCGCCGGCCTGGCACAGGAACGGCACGTCGAACAGGTTGTGCTCGCGCGTGCGGGTGGTGTCGATCGGATCGAACTCGCCCTCGTGGCTGCGCCCGAAGCTGCCGATGTTGAGGCCCCAGCAGGGATAGGCTTGCGGAAAGCGGAACTCGGTGTGCTCGTCGCGCACCAGCGCCGCCTCGGTGCGGGGCTGCAGCGGCAGCACGGTGCGGAAGGCCACGCCGTCGTCATAGGCGCGCACCACCAGATCCATCCGCCGGGCATCTTCGCCCGTTTCGGACAGGTGCACGATCAACTCGCGGAAGTGGTCGCGCCCGTGCGCGGCCTTGCGCGCGACGATCGGGTAGGACTGGTCCACCTCCCGCCGCTCGGCCCCGCTGATTTGCAGCCCATAGCCGATGCGGTCGCTGTCGAGCTCCATCATCACCGCCGAGGGTGCGAGGATCACCTGCCGATCGCGCAGCACGCTGTAGGTGACGCGCTTCTCGCCGTCGATCGCCACCGCGACCGCGTTGCGTCCGTTGGGCGAGCGCAGCTCCAGCTGCGCCTGCCCCTGCCCCTGCCCCTGCGCCAGAGCGGCACTGCACGCCCAGATGAGCCCCGGCGCGGCGGCGAGACGGACGAGCGAGCGGCGCATCGCGGTCTCCTCAGATGGCGTCGCGCAGGGCGCAGAGCTCCGCCCGCAGATCCTGCCCCACGCTCAGGCCTTGTGGCGTGATCGCGAGGTGCCGGGGCGTCTCGGGGCTGGTGATCGGCCAGGCCGGCAGGGCCGCGCCGTTCGGATTGCCCGTCTGCGCGAAGCTGATCCAGTAATCCTGCAGCGACACACCCTTATCGATGGGCCGGCGGTCCAGCACATAAGGGATTTCCGCCGCGTGGCTGGTCAGCCCACCATCGGGAGCGAGGTCGAACTCGTAGCGCCATACCGGCCAGCCGCTCCCCGCCAACAGCGCCGCCAGCTCGCCGGCCGGGCAGCGGAAGACCCAGTCGGTCTCGATCTCCAGCGCCGGGTGGCCGAGCCGGGGGTCGCGCCCGGGCTCGCCGAAACGATAGAGCTCGCGGGCATCCCCGGCGCGGCTGCCATAGACCCGCGCCAGCGTCGCGGCGATGTCGGTCGTGCCCTCGGCCGAGCCGAACTCCGCGCGGTTGCTGCCGATGATCACCGGGCGCGGCCAGGCCCCCGCCAGCAGCTGGCGCGGAGAGGCCGGAAGCACCCGCCCGTCCACCGTCGTCTTCAGCCACATGAAATCGTCGGCGTGCAGCGAAGGGTCGGTCAGCTGCCGGTCGATCTCGAGCAGCCGCGCCGCCGGCAGCGCGCGCAATTGGGCGAGCCCTCGCACACCCGCCAGCCGCTGCGCCTGCGCGGCGATGGCGTGCGCCTCGGCGAGCGTACGGAACGGCATGCCGAAACCGGGCGTGCCGCTCTGCATGATGGCCCTGGCGAACAGGCCCTGCGCGGCCGGCGCGGCGAGCATCAGCGACACGTCCTGCGACCCGGCGGATTCGCCGAACAGGGTGATGTTGTCGGGGTCGCCGCCGAACTTCGCGATATGGTCGCGCACCCAGCGCAGGGCGGCGATCTGGTCCATCAGCCCGTAATTGCCGGCCGCGCCCTCCACCGCCGCTTCCTCCGGCGCGAGGAAGCCGAGAATGCCGAGCCGGTACTGGATCGCGACGACCACCGCGCCGCGATCGGTCAGGCGCGACTCGACCGTTCCCGCTGCCGAGCCCGCGCGATTGCTGCCGCCATGGATCCACACCATCACCGGCCGCCGACCGCCCAGGCCGGGCGTGCGGATGTCGAGCGTGAGGCAATCCTCGCTGGTGCGGGCCGCGTCGGCGGAATTCCAGCCATGATCGTTCTGCGGGCAGGCGGGGGGAGTCGCGATCGCCTGGCGCACCCCCGTCCACGGGCGCACCGGCTGCGGCTCCCGCCAGCGCAGCTCGCCCAGCGGCGGCGCGGCGTAGGGAATGCCGCGGAAAACCAGCGCTCCGCCCTCTGCCGCCACGCCCTCGACCGCACCGCCTTCCACCGCGACGCGCGGCGGGGCGGGCGCCGCACCCGCCAGGAGCAGCGCCGCGACAGCCGCGCACAGCCCACGGCTCGTCCACCTCTTCGCTACAGCCATTTTCCCTCCCTCGGACCGGCTTGTCCGCCGCCGCGTGCCACCTTCGCACGTGGATCGC